>Ga0224510_10000405_pt1 | contig 33790 bp, 35 predicted proteins | sample SF_May12_sed_USG_FD_170161 | JGI IMG/M metagenome (GOLD analysis project Ga0224510, IMG submission 170161) | Sediment microbial communities from San Francisco Bay, California, United States - SF_May12_sed_USGS_4_1 | ecosystem: Environmental > Aquatic > Marine > Sediment | place: USA: California... | reverse complement strand
GCGCAAGCTCTACCCGAACATCGACTTCTACTCCGGCCTCATCTACGAGGCTCTCGACCTCCCCGTGGCGATGTTCCCGGTGATGTTCGCAATCCCGCGCACCGCAGGGTGGCTCGCCCAGTGGCTCGAGGGCGTTGTCGACGTCGAGCAGAAGATCGCTCGGCCCCGGCAGCTCTACGTCGGTGCGGAGGAGCGCGACTACGTCTCGCTCGAGCACCGCGGAGGCGCAGAACTGGTCGCGGTCTGAGAAAGGAGGCTCGCACCCGCGGGCCGGCGCACCGGCGCGCGGGTGTGAGCCGATACCCGGCAGGCGTCGAGCCTGCGAGCACGATCCTAGGAAACCGCGGCCGGACTTTCGTGGTCGGTTGGGGTGAGCAGCACGATCGGGATCTGTCGGCGCGTGCGGGCCTGATAGCGCGCGTAACCCTGGTACGTGCTGATGACAATCGGCCACAAGCGGGACCGCTCTTCGACGTCCGCGCTGCGCGCGTTGACCGCGGCGGTGACGCCGTCGAGCAGCACGGTGGCACGCGGGTCGTGCTCGAGGTTGAGCAACCAAGCGGGCGCCTGGTTTGAGCCGCCGAACGAGCCGACCACGACGAGGCTGTCGCCGTCGCGCAGGTACGTGAGCGGAACCGTCCGCTTCTTCCCAGAGCGCCGGCCGGTGGTCGTGAGTAGCAGCACCGGCATGCCCGCAATCCGACCTAGCACGCGGCCGCCGCCCACCCGGACGACCGTCCTGTGGAGGCGGCCGAGGGTGCGAATCACCAGGCGGCGTGCGCGCTCGCGAAAGGCGGCCGACGGACTCAAGTGCCCCCGGCAGGAGTCGAACCTGCGCGCACGGTTTAGGAAACCGCTGCTCTATCCACTGAGCTACGGGGGCGCCGGGCAAGGGTAGCGCTGTCGCCCCAGAGCGCCACTCGTCACGGCTTGAGGTCGGTGCACGAACGAAGTGATCGCCAATGGGACAGCTCTCGCGCGCGAGCTCTTCCCGAGACCGGGTGTGGGATCCCGCCGGAGATGCGAGCGGGGAGCCACCGATAGCGATCGATTCGGCGGCCGGTCACTGCGACCTCGAGGACGCCCGTCTGCGAGGTGACCTCGCGCGAGGCGTAGAAGACGAAGTTGCCGAGCCCGTACGCGACGAGGGCGTGCTTCAGCTTGCCGGCCCCGAGGAGCACGTGAGCGTGTGAGCCGACGACGATGTCGGCGCCCGCACCGACGAGCTTGCGGGCGAGGGATCTCTGGTCCGTGGTGGGGCAGCCCGAGAGCTCGACCCCCCAGTGGACGTAGACAACCACGGTGTCGCTCGCTCGACGTGCGGCCCGCACGGCGCGCACGAGACGCACCTCGTCCTTCGCCGACGCAAGGCCCATCTTCCCAGGCCCGGCGGTCCACGCCGAGACGAGATGGTCGTCGAGCACCTGGGTCGCCCCGATGATTGTGATCCGTTGGCCCTTCACGGTGACGCGGAACGGCGCGTAGGCCTGCTTGTCGTTCCAACCGGCTCCGACCACGCGCACGCCGGCACGCTTCCCGGCTTCCAGCGTGTCCTTGAGTCCGGTCGTCCCGTAGTCCATGCCGTGGTTGTTCGCGACCGTCACGAGATCGACTCCGCCCGACCTGAGCGCCGAGAACGCGCTCGCAGGGGCGCGGAAGACATATTCCTTCGGGGCTGGCTTGCCACGGTTGGTAACGGCGGTCTCGAGGTTGACCATTGCGATGTCGGCGCGACGGAGAGAAGGGGCTATTGGCGTGAGAACGCTGGCGGGTGAGGACGCGAGCCGCTCGCTGATCGGGGTCTCGAAATGGACGTCGCCCCCGAACGCGAGGGTCACCTGCCTCCCACTACCCAGCATGCCCCGCGCCGCGACCGCAGAAGACGGCGTGCGCTCCACAGCGCGTGAATTGCTGACCGCCGTCGGCTCGCGCGACGCGGCCCGAGCAGGCGCGTCGCCGCCGGTCGCCCACTGTGCGAGACCGGACCCGAATGCCATCGCGCCGAGCGCCAGCAGCACGGCACTGACTCGACGGCGCCGTACGGTACGAAGTACTTCGAGGTGCTCTCGGGTGACGTGCAAGTGCTCCACGGATCGTCAAATAGGGCCGACGGACTGCTCGAAGGCTAGCGCCGGTGTCCCGCGCGGAACGCTTGCTCCCCTATACCCTCGATAGGTGCCCGTCCGTTCTGAGATCCGCAACGTCGCCATCGTCGCGCACGTCGACCATGGGAAAACAACGCTCGTCGATGCCCTGCTCTGGCAGTCCGGTGCGTTTCGCGAGAACCAGGACATCGCCGAGCGCGTGCTCGACACGATGGACCTCGAGCGGGAAAAGGGCATCACGATCCTCGCCAAGAACACCGCCGTCCGCTATGGCGGGACGAAGATCAACATCATCGACACGCCTGGCCATTCCGACTTCGGCGGAGAGGTCGAGCGCGGGATCACGATGGTCGACGGCGTGCTTCTGCTCGTCGACGCGAGCGAAGGGCCGCTTCCGCAGACGCGGTTCGTCCTCCGCAAGGCGCTCGAAGCCCAGCTCCCGGTGATTCTCGTCGTCAACAAGGTCGACCGCCCCGACGCGCGGATAAGCGCCGTGGTCAACGAGGTCTATGAGCTCTTTCTCGACCTCGACGCTGAAGAGAGCCAGATCGAGTTCCCGATCGTCTACTGCAATGCGAAGGCGGGTCGCGCGTCGCTCGATCCCGACCCCGACGCACTCGAGACTGATCTCCGCCCGCTGCTCGACCTCATCCTCGAGCGTATTCCTGCGCCCACCTATGACGAGAGCCACCCGCTACAGGCGCTCGTCACCAACCTCGACGCGTCGCCGTACGTCGGTCGGCTTGCGCTGTGTCGCGTGCTTCACGGGACGATCCGCCGGGCGCAGCAGGTCGCGTGGTGCCGGTCCGACGGGACGATCGAGCGTGCGAAGGTGACCGAGCTGTACGTCACGGAGGCACTCGACCGCGTCGAGGCAGAGGAGGCCGGCCCGGGGGAGATCATCGCGATCGCCGGAATCCCCGAGGTAACGATTGGGGAGACGCTCGCCGACCTGGCGGACCCGCGCCCGCTTCCGGTTATCTCGGTCGACGAGCCGTCGCTCTCCGTGACGATCGGGATCAACACTTCGCCGTTGTCGGGTCTCGACGGGAACAAGCTGACGGCGACCCTCGTCGAGAGCCGCCTTCGCGCGGAGCTCGTGGGCAACGTCTCGCTCCGCGTCCTCGAGACCGAGTCGCCGGACGCCTGGGAGGTGCAGGGCCGTGGCGAGCTTTCGCTCGCGATCCTCGTCGAGCAGATGCGCCGTGAGGGTTTCGAGCTGACCGTGGGAAAGCCGCGCGTCGTCACGCGGGAGATCAACGGCGTCGTGCACGAGCCCGTCGAACGCGTGTCGATCGACGCGCCCGAGGACTACCTCGGGGTGATCACGCAGCTCTTCGCACTGCGGAAGGGACGCACCGAGGCGCTCGTCAACCACGGCAGCGGCTGGGTACGCATGGACGTCGTCGTGCCGGCACGTGGACTCATCGGGTTTCGCACGGAGTTCCTCACCGAGACGCGTGGCACCGGGATCATGCATCACGTCTTCGAGCGCTTCGAGCCGTGGTTCGGTGAGCTCCGCACCCGACCCACGGGCGCGCTCGTCGCCGATCGGCGTGGCACGACGACGACGTTCGCGCTGCTCAATCTGCAAGAGCGGGGGTCGCTCTTCGTCGGTCCCGCCGTCGATGTCTACGAAGGAATGATCGTGGGCGAGAACGCGCGCGGCGAGGACCTCGACGTGAACGCGACGAAGGAGAAGAAGATGACGAACATGCGCTCGCCGAACGCCGAGGAGCACGTTCGCCTGATTCCTCCGAGACCGCTCTCGCTCGATCAGGCACTCGAGTACATCCGCGTGGACGAGTGCGTCGAGGTCACGCCGGCGAACGTCCGCCTGCGCAAGCTCGAGCTCTCGGCACAGCGCCGCCAGTCGGCCTCCAGCCGCAAGGCGCGCGGGCTCGCGCCGGTCTAAACGGGGCTGAGAACCTCGCGGCTGCTACCGTGAGAGCTACGGTCGGCAATACCGCGGGCCCGTGAGATGAGCTTCTCGTTCCTCCTAGGACGTTCGAGGTAGGCGAATCTCGACGTTCCAAGAAGGAGTTGAACAGTTGTCCCAGCAGTCTTTCCGTGAGCTCGGCGTGTCCGCGCGCGTTGTCGATGCGCTCGCCGCTCACTCCATCCACGCACCTTTCCCAGTGCAGTCCCTCGTCCTCCCCGACGCGATCGCCGGGCTCGACGTTCTCGCCAAGTCGCAGACCGGCTCCGGCAAGACGCTCGCCTTCGCGATCCCGATCGTCGAACGGACGACCGCTAGCGACCGGCGCCCGAGTGCGCTCGTCCTCGTCCCGACGCGCGAGCTCGCTCTTCAGGTGACTGCGGAGTTCGAGGCGCTCGCACCTGCGAACGGCCTTCGCGTCGCCTCCGTATACGGGGGCACGCCGCTTCGGTCGCAGGCAGAGCGCGCACGCACTGCGCACATCCTCGTCGCGACGCCAGGCCGGCTGCAGGATCTCGCCGATCGGCGACTGCTCGATCTCTCGGCGATCAAGATCCTCGTACTCGACGAGGCAGACCGGATGCTCGACATGGGCTTCAAGCCGCAGGTCGACAAGATCCTTCGGCTCGTACCGAAGAACCGCCAGACAATGTTCTTCTCGGCGACGCTCGACGGCGAGGTCGGCACGCTCGCCCGGTCGTACACGAGCAGCCCTTCGCACTTCGAGTCCGAGCCGCCCGCCGATCGCGAGTACGGCGACATCGCGCATCGCTTCGTCGCCGTACGACCGGATACGAAGCTCGAGACCCTCGTCGAGCACATCCGTGAGAACGACGGGCTGACGCTCGTCTTCGTCCGCACGAAACGAGGCGCCGACAAGCTCGTCCGCAAGCTGGCCTTCCACGAGGTCGATGCGGTCGCGATGCACGGCGACCTCTCGCAGTCGGTGCGGCAGCGTGCGCTCAAGCGCTTCTCGAGCGGGAAGGTGTCGGTTCTCGTTGCGACCGACGTCGCCGCCCGAGGTCTGGACATCGACGACATCGCCCACGTGATCAACTACGACCCGCCGGACGAGGACAAGGGCTACGTCCACCGCACCGGACGCACCGGTCGCTCAGGGCGAAGCGGTATTGCGATCACCTTCGTCCTTCCCGATCAGCAGGACGAGACGAGTCGGGTCGCGAATCGTCTTGGGCACCGCGAGCAGTTCGAGGAGGCAGGCCTCAACACCGCCCGGCCGCGACTCGTCTACACGAGCCGCCGCGGCCGCCGCTCGAAGTGGTAGCCGGCACGGCGTAACTCGCGGGCGCGGCATTAGACTCGGCTCGTGCGCAGGAGCTGGTTCATCGCCGCGATCGTGATCGGGATCGTCTCCATCGCGGTTGCCGCGCTGATCATGCGGCTGACCGCTGACGAGAGCGAGCAGACGTCGCCGACCGCCTGGGCCGACTCGGTCTGCACGAGTCTCTCGACGTGGCAATCCTCGATCACAGCCATCTCGGACGTCAGCGGCGAGACGTTGACACCGGAGTCGTTGAAGCAATCTCTGTCCGACGCGGCTACCGCCACTGAGGCGCTCGTCGGCGATCTGAAACAACTCGGCCCGCCGGATCTCGAGTCCGGCGACGATCTGAAGCGGCAGCTCGATTCGGCCGCGTCAGAGATCGAATTGAGTTTCGACACCCTGAAGCAGGGTGCAGAGGATGCTGCCGACACCAGTTCACCTGCTGATTTCATCCAGGCGCTGGCCGCGCTTGCGCCGCAGTTTCAGGCCCTGCTCGACACGCTGTCGACGACCGTCGACGACCTCGAGAACGCGAACGTGCCCGAGGATGTGAAGTCGGAGCTGCAGCAGGCATTCGAAAGCGCGTCCTCGTGCCAGCAGCTCCAAGCTGACAGTTAAGAACGCGCGTATTCGCTGGGAGATGTTGCAGGCGCTGATAGGGGGGCGGCTACCATCCCGACATGACTTTTCTGATCGCCTTCATTGTCCCAATGGTCATCGGGTTCTGGGCACAGCACCGCGTCAAGACCACGTTTGCGACCAACCTCCAGGTACCCGTTGCGAACGGTATGACGGGTGCTCAGGTCGCGCGACGCATCCTCGACGCGAACGGCCTCGGCGAGGTTCCGATCGAGGAGACACCCGGCTCCCTCTCTGACCACTACGACCCTCGCAGTAAGTCCGTCCACCTTTCCCCTGAAGTGTTTCGTGGAGTGTCCGTCGCCTCGACCTCGGTCGCGGCACACGAGGTCGGCCACGCGATTCAGCACGCCAAGTCGTATGCGTTCTTCCGATTCCGCACCGCGATGTTCCCGGCTGTCCAGTTCGCCTCCAACATCTGGATGCTCTTCCTGATCGGCGGCATCTTCCTCCAGATCTCCGGCTTCATCGTCCTCGCGGTCGCGCTCTATTCCATCGCCGTCCTCTTCCAGATCGTCACGCTTCCCGTCGAGTTTGACGCGTCGAGCCGGGCGAAAGGCCAACTCAACGAGCTCGGCCTCGTGATCGCATCCGAGGGCGCCGGCGTGAAGAGCGTCCTCAAGGCTGCGGCCTGGACGTATGTCGCCGGAGCGCTCGCAGCGGTCGCGATGCTCCTGTACTACCTCTCGATGCTCAGCAACCGGTAGCTCGTGAACTGGGGGTCAGGCCCCACGGTCTGACCCCCATCTCTACCGTTCGCGTGGCATCCAGGTGAAGCGCTTGAGGGCAACCGCGAGCCCTGCGATTCCCCAGGCTGCGAGGACGCCCAGAGCTTTCGGGTCCGCGAACAATGACTCGCCGTCGAGGTAGACGCCGTACACGATGTCAATGAAGTAGGTCAGTGGGAGAACGTCGGCGATCGCCTGCAGGAATACGGGGAACTCGCGGGTCGGCCCAAACGACCCAGAGAGAAACGCCATTGGCAGCACGATCACGTTGACGACCGCCGAGACTCCCTCCGCCGATCGAATCAGCGAGGCTGCCCCGACGCCCAGACCGGCAAACGCCGCGACGCCGAGCACGATCGCGCCGGCGAAGCCGAGCGGGTTCGCCGGCATGCTCGCGTCGAAAGCGAGGCTGCCGAGGACGAGGAGCGCAACCGCCTGAAGCGCGAAGACCATGAGAGTGGAGAGGAGTACCGTCGCGAGGTACGTCCAGGGTGGGAGCGGGGTCGAGCGCAGGCGCTTGAGGATGCCGGCCTCCCTGCGAATGACGAGGGTGATTGCAAGCCCTCCGAACGCCGTGTTCGCGGCGCCATAGCCGAAGAGGCCGGCGAGAAGCACGTCGGCGGCGGGGACGCCGTCGATCTCGTCCCCATAGATGGAACCGAGCAGTGCGTAGAGCAGCAGCGGAAAGATGAAGATGAAGACGGCTGCCTCCCGACTTCGCCAGAAGACGCGCTGCTCGAACTTCAGCTGGTGCAGCAGCACGGTCACTCGACATCTCCGTCGTACTCGTCCACGAGTTCGAGGTACACGTCCTCCAGCGTCGGCCGCCGGACCTCCAGTTGCTCGAGCTCGTATCCCGTGGCGAGCGCTTCGGCCGTGAGCTCGTTGAGCGCCTGTGTCGGGTTCTTTGTCTCGATCACGACCTGCTCGCCGTTCTTCAAGAAGCGGATCTCGATCGAACGCGCGTCGCCGATCAGCTCGGCGGGAGTCCCGAGGCGGATGATCCTTCCTGCGCGAATCACGGCGACTCGATCGGCGAGCCGCTGCGCTTCGTCGAGATAGTGCGTGGTCAGCAGGATCGTCTTGCCGAGCGAGCGCAGCGCGAGGATCATCTCCCATGCCGACCGCCTTGCAGCGGGATCGAATCCCGTGGTTGGTTCGTCGAGGAAGACGAGCTCCGGATCGCCGACGAGGGCGATACCGAGGTCGAGTCGGCGCTTCTGGCCGCCGGAAAGCGTCTTCACGCGTGCGTCGCGCTTCTCCATGAGCCCCACGACTTCGAGCACCTCGTCTACATCGCGCGGTTTCGCGTAGTACCCGGCGAAGAGGAGATGCGCTTCGCGCACAGTCAGGAGCGGGGTGATCTCCGAGTGCTGGAGGACGACGCCGATGCGCTCCCGCATCGCGCGGGGCGAGTCGCCGGGGTCGTAACCCAGCACCGAAGCGTCACCTCCGTCGCGGTTCCGGTACCCCTCGAGGATCTCCACCGCCGTTGTCTTTCCCGCTCCGTTAGGTCCCAGGAGCCCGAAGACCTCGCCGGCCGTGACCTCGAAGCTGATTCCGCGAAGCGCTTCGACGCCGTCGTACGACTTCCGAAGATCCCGAACGGCGATCGCGCTGGACACGATCGGAGACCATATGCGCACAGCGACGCCTGGGTAGGCTGGCGCGGTGCCGGCGCTCCGCTACGTCATCGTCGACGTATTCACTGACCGCGCGCTCGCAGGCAACCCGCTCGCGGTCTTCACCGACGCGCGCGGGACCGGCACGAAGACGATGCAAGCGCTGGCCAAAGAGATCGGCTTCTCGGAGACGACGTTCGTGCTCCCGCCTGAGCAGGGCGGACACGCTCGGATTCGGATCTTCAACCCGCGGGCGGAGATGCCGTTTGCCGGGCATCCGACTCTCGGGACAGCGTTCGTGCTCGCTGCCCCACTTCAGCTCGGGATGATCGGTATCGAGACGGGTGCAGGGCTCGTCGAGATCACGCTCGAACGAGACTCGTCGGGCCACGTTGAGTTCGGCCGCATGCAGCAGCCCGTCCCGAAGGTCTATCCGTTCGAGAGGACCGAAGACCTGTTCGCAGCCTTGGGCATCGCCGCGTCGGAACTTCCGGTCGAGCTATACGACAACGGTGCGACACACATCGTCGTCACTCTTGCAAGTGAGCAGGCAGTTGCCGCACTCGCGCCGGAGCCGTCCGTGATCGCTCGGTTCGAGGTCACCGGCGTCAACTGTCTTGCGCGAGCCGGGGATCGCTGGAAGACGCGCATGTTCTGGCCGCTCGGAGAGGACGCAGCGACCGGATCCGCCGCCGGCCCTATTGCGTGCCACCTCTGCAGACATGGCCTCGTGCCGTGGGGAACCGAGATCGAGATCTTGCAAGGAGAGGAGATCGGGCGACCATCCACCCTCTACGCCCGCGCGGACGGAAGCGAGGCGGGAATCGAGCGGGTGGAGGTCAGCGGCTGCGCAGTCGTCGTCGCGCGCGGCGAGTTCCGGCTCGAAGAGAGAGCCAGCTGATGGCAGATTCCCCGGATTCCATGAGTGCCCAGGGCGAGCGGTATCGCGAGCTGCGTCGTCAGATTGAAGGAGCGGTCCTCCCTCTGGCGACCTCCGTCGATGGCCGACACTTCACGTGCCAGGTGTCGGCACACGACCTCGCGCTGCAGGTCGGTGGGTACGTGGTCATCGAACACGAGGGCGAGACGCGGCTTGGCCAGCTGCTCGACCTCGGGCTCGAGCTCGTCGGCGGGCCAGAGGTCGGGCTCGAGGCTGATCATGCGGACGCACCGCTCATGACCACCATGGCGCTCCGTGTTGTTCGCGGTTCGGGTGTCGTTCTCCACGGTGACCTGACGCCTTTCCACGACGGCGTCGTACGGTCGGCTGGTCCAGCAAGGGTTCACGCGTGGCTCGAGCACATTCGCCCAGCGCGTGCGGAGCTCGAAGTCGGCGAGCTGCGGCTCGCACCCGGCGCCCCATTTCGTCTCGATGCTGGAGGGTTCGACCGCCACACGTTTCTCTGTGGCCAGTCGGGGTCAGGCAAGACCTACTCGCTCGGGGTCATGCTCGAACAGCTGCTGCTCGAGACGAGCTTGCGCATCGTCGTTCTCGACCCCAACTCGGATTTCGCGCGTCTCGGGCAGACGCGGCCCGGCGTAGACGAGGCCGTTGAGCGCCGCTTCGCCTCTAACGCCGGTGTCGTCGTTCGCCAGGCGTCCGACCAGGGCTCGAACCGACTGTCCCTGCGCTTTGCCGATCTCGATCCGCGCGTCCAGGCCGCGTCGCTGAGGCTCGACCCGATCGCCGATCGGGGGGAGTACTCGGAGCTCGTCGCGATGCTCGAGCGCTGGGCTGCGAGCGGTGGGAGCATCCCGTTGCCCGAGCTCCTCGCGGGAGGCGGGGACGAGGCCCAAGCGCTTGGGCTGCGGTTGCGGAACCTCGGGATCGACCGTTGGCAGGTGTGGTCACGAGACGATCCCGGATCGGTCGTGGACGACGTCGCAGGGCGCAAGTCGCGGTGTCTCGTCGTCGATCTCGGTTCGTTGCCGACGCTCCAGGAGAAGGCGACCGTATCGGAGGCAGTACTGGCGACGCTCTGGCGGAACCGCGGAGATCGCGAGCCAACGCTCGTCGTCATCGACGAGGCACATAACGTCTGTCCGAGCAATCCCACTGACCCGATTACTGCCATCGCGACTGAACATGCAATGCGCATCGCCGCGGAGGGACGCAAGTACGGGCTCTATCTCCTCGTGTCGACTCAGCGCCCTCAGAAGGTGGACGAGCAGGTGCTCTCGCAGTGCGACAACCTCGTGCTCATGCGGATGAACTCCCGGGCCGATCTCGCGTATGTCGGAGAGCTCTTCTCGTTCGTGCCCTCTCCACTCGTTTCGGCGGCGACGGAATTCGGCCTCGGAGAAGCCCTTCTGGCAGGAAAGATCGCCTCGCATCCGGCTCTCATCCGCTTCGGCGCCCGAATTACGGAGGAGGGTGGCTCGGACGTTCCTGCAGACTGGGCTGCCAGGCGCCCGTAGATCGCTACGAGGCTGAGACGAGCTCCGCAGCGAGCGCGTTTGCCGCGCGCGCTGCTTCCACAGGTGTGGCGCCCTGCGCTCGCGCCGAGACGTAGGCAGCTGAGAAGGCGTCGCCCGCGCCCGTCGGATCGACAACTCCTTCGACGGGAACCTGCTCGATTCGCTCGGAGCCGGAGGTGGTCACGAGGAGTGCCCCCGCGGAGCCGAGGGTAAGCACGATCTCGGGAATGCCGAGAGCCCGGAGGAGATCGGGCTCTACACCGCCGGCCAGGATCCGCGCCTCGTCTTCGTTGAGCTTGAGGACGGCAAGTGATCGAAGTGCCGCGGGATCGACGTCGGCATCTCGCTCCAAGGGCCCCACGCTCGCGAGCCGCACGAGTCCCTGAGCGTCGACGAGTAGACGGCGGCCGGTGGCCAAGGCAGCAAGTGTCGGGGCGGTGAAATCCGTTCGCAGGAGCGCGCCGACCTGTACCCACTCCGACTCGCCTATCGCCTCGGCAACCCAGCCGTTGGCGTCCTCGACCGTCCAAGGATCCCCGACCTCGTCGACGTTCATCACGCGATGATCACCTTCGTAGTGGAACGTGAACGCGGTCGTTCGCTCGCCGGCTCGGAGCGTCACTGGAATACCGAACGATTCGAGCGGGAGGAGGAGGCTCTCGACGTCGGCGGCTGCGCAGCGCGCCACGATGTGGGCTTGCGCGCCAATCCGGGCGAGGGCTCGCGCGGCGTAGTAGACGGCGCCTCCGGGCCGGGGCGTGGCTCCCGCGACCACGTCGCGACTGAGATTCCCGATGACTGCTACCGCGCTCACGCATCCGCTCCGAGAGCAGCGGTGCGGGGCGAGAAGCGCGCGACGACGCTGGCGAGCCCGAACGAGACCAGGAAGCTCGGCACCGTCGCCCCGATGCCCCAATCCGGCGGACTTAGGTTGGCGACGACATCGACCCACCATGACGGCCCCGTGGGGTACAGCCACTGATAGAGGGCGAAGCCGGCGAGCCACGCAGCGATGAGGCTAGGTCGCCAGGCGGGCGTACCGAACACGTGGGCCTCCGTGTAGTGCCTCCCAACCGAGAGCCAGTCTGCGAGCAGGACGGCGAACAAGGGCACGAACACCGATCCCAGGAGCAGCAGGAAGCTCTGGTAGCTCACGAGATCGATCACGAGCGCCCCGGCCGTCGCCGCCGTCGTGACGAGAAGGAGGAGAAGCTTCTGTGGCGCCTGCGGGACGAAGTTCTGGAGCGACACGGCCGCGGAGTACACATTCGCGAACGCCTCGTCCGTCTCGGTCACGAGCAAGGCAAAAAGCGCCACGATCGCCGCGAACCCCCCGGCGACGACGGCGGCAGGCAGTGCTGCCGGATCGCCGAGGTCCCGGGAGAGAACGAGAACGACGCCGAGTGCCAGAAGCCACGCATCGGGCACGAAGTACCCGACGCCGGTACCCCAGAACGCGCCACGGCGGGTCTTCGAGAAGCGCGTGTAGTCCGCGGCGTAGGGGATCCACGAGACCGTTATCGCGACGACGACGTCTGCTCCCTGCCACACCGAGATGTCACCTGTGCCAGGTGTATCCCACAGCACACCGAGATCGGCTCCGTCGATTGCCCACCACGTCAGATAGCCGAGAGCGAGAGGAATCGCCCAGATGGCGAACCGGCGGACGAACCGGCGCACGAAGCCGATCGGCCCGAGTAGCGCCAGGATCAACGCGACTGCGCCGAAGACGACCGTCCAGAGCCACTGCGCTCGGAACCCGAAGAGCTCGTCGGAGAGCGCTGCTGCAGCCGTCGCGATGATCAGCAGCTCGAAGACGGACCAGCCGATGCCCTGAAGGACGTTGATCCCCGTTGGCAGATACGAGCCGCGCTGGCCGAGCGGTGCGCGCATGAGCACCATGCCGGGTACTCGTGCGTCTGCGCCGATGGAACCGGCGACGGCCAGCATGAGATTCCCGATCAGGCAGCCGAGCACGATCGCGACCATTGCGTCGGGCAGGGAGAGCGCCGGAACGAGAGCCGCCCCGGCGACGATGACGAGCAGCGATACGCCGAGGTTGCCCCAGAGAAGCCCTGTGTCGAGCCCGCTGAGGACGTGCAGTCGCGTTGGGGTCGGCCCGACTCCCCAACTGCCCTCGATCTGCTGTGGCGGCGTCATCAGCGGGAGGACGTTATCCGCCGCATGGGAGAATCGTGCGGTGATTCCCCGCTACTTCGCCGTCGCCGAAGCCGAGCACGAGCTGCAGAACCCGACGTCCGAGGAGAAGCTCGTCCTCCTCGGCGAGCGCCTCGGGCTCGGACCAGTCTCGCGTGTGCTCGACATTGCATCGGGCCGGGGCGGGCCTGCGGTGCTGCTGGCGCAGCAGTTCGGGTGCACGGTGCACGGCGTCGAGATCGCTCCGGAGTTCCGTGCCGCCGCCGTCGAGCGGGCCGCGAACGCCGGCGTGGCCGACAGGGTGGCGTTCGAGCTCGGCGATGCAGCGAACACGACCTTCGAGACCGAGTCGTATGACGCTGCGCTGTGCCTCGGCGCGAGCTTCGTCTTCGGCGGCCTTGCCGACACGGTCGATGCTCTCACTCCGGCCGTGCGAAGCGGCGGATATGTGGCGGTAGGCGAGCCTTTCTGGCGCCGTCTTCCTCTTCCCGACGAGTACGAGGATCGCCGAGATCCGTGGACGACGCTCGAGGGCACCGTCGTCGTCTTCGAGACGTCCGCGCTCCCCGTCGTGTCGGTGATCGCGTCCTCGGAGGACGATTGGGACCGGTACGAGACCCTGCACTGGAGCGCTGTGGAGCAATGGCTCACCGCCAATGAGGGCGATCCCGATGCGGCGGAAATCAAGGCGCGGCACGAGCGCTGGAAGCGAACCTACTTGCGTTATGGCCGCGAGCTAGTCGGCTGGGCGATCTTTGTCGGCTGGAAGCGACCTTAGGACGAGAGCAGACGGCGGAGCACGTACGGGAGGATCCCGCCGTGCCGCAGGTACTCGCGCTCGCGCGGCGTGTCGAGTCTCACCGTTGCCCGGAACTCGATCTCGTCCGCGCGGACTACGACCTCCTTCGCCTCGCCGCCGTCGAGACCGGCGATCGCGAACTCCTCGTGTCCGGTGAGTCCGAGCGACTCGCGCGTTTCCCCAGAGAGGAACTGGAGCGGAAGAACGCCCATCATCAGCAAGTTCGAGCGGTGGATCCGCTCGTAGCTCTCGGCGATCACCGCACGCACGCCGAGGAGCTTCGGTCCTTTCGCCGCCCAGTCGCGTGACGAACCCGATCCATACTCCTTCCCGGCGAGGACTATGAGCGGGACGTCCTCGTCGCGGTAGCGTTCTGCGGCCTCGAAGATGGTCATCTTCTCGCCGGTCGGCACGTGCACCGTCCATGTCCCTTCCGAGCCGGGAACGAGCTGATTGCGAAGGCGAACATTCGCGAACGTCCCCCGCACCATCACCTCGTGGTTCCCGCGCCGGGAGCCGTACGAGTTGAAGTCCGTGCGTTCGACTCCGTGCTCGACGAGATAGTGGCCGGCCGGCGAGTCCGACTTGATCGAACCCGCGGGCGAGATGTGGTCGGTCGTCACCGAGTCGCCGATCGCAACGAGGCAGCGAGCGCCGGAGAAGTCCTCGACGGCGTCCGGCGTGGGGGGCATGCCGTCGAAGTACGACGGGAGCCGGACGTACGTCGAGTCGGGATCCCAGGCGAAGACCTCGCCCTCGGGGACGGGAAGCCCCCGCCACGTCTCGTCGCCGGTAAAGACGTCTGCATAGGTCGACCGGAACATCTCCTCCCCGATCGCCTCCGCCATCGTCTCCTGCACCTCGGCGGGTGAGGGCCACAAGTCCGAGAGGAAGACGTCCCGGCCGTCCGAACCGATGCCGATCGGCTCGGTCGCGAGGTCGATGTCCATTCTCCCGGCGAGCGCGTACGCGACGACGAGCGGAGGCGACGCGAGGTAGTTCGCCTTCACCTCCGAGTGGATCCGAGCCTCGAAGTTCCGGTTGCCCGAGAGAACGGCGCAGGCCACGAGATCGCCCTGCGCGATCCCTTCCGAGACCGGCTGAGGAAGTGGACCCGAGTTCCCGATGCACGTCGTGCAGCCGTACCCGACGGTGTAGAACCCGAGCTCCTCCAGGTACGGCGTCAGTCCTGCCTTCTCGAAGTACTGCGTCACCACCTTGGAGCCCGGCGCCAGGCTCGACTTCACCCACGGCTTTCGCGTGAGGCCGCGCTCAACGGCTTTCTTGGCGAGGAGCCCAGCTCCGATCATCACGGCCGGGTTGGAGGTGTTCGTGCACGACGTGATGGCGGCAATCACGACGGCGCCGTGGTCGAGGTCGAAGGTCTCGCCGTCGAGCGTCACTTCGATCGCCGCCCGCTCCGCGAGTACGAGCGGCGGGGCTGTGGAAATGACTGCGTCCCCTGTCTCGGGATCATGACCGGGTGCGGCCGAGGCGAGTGGATCACTCGCGGGAAACGTCTCGGCGACCGCTTCATCGTGCGCGTTGCCGTAGTCGATGCCGAAGCTCGGGAGCGCATCGATGAACGCCTGCTTCGCCTCGCGCAGCGGCACGCGATCCTGTGGTCGGCGCGGCCCGGCAAGAGACGGCTCGACCGTGGAGAGGTCGAGCCCAATCCTCTGCGAGTAGACGGGCGGCGCGTCCGGCTCGTGCCAGAGCGCATTCCCTTTGCAATACGCTTCGACGAGCGCGATTCGTTCCTCCGGCCGCCCCGTGAGCCGCAGGTAGCGGAGAGTCTCCGCATCGACCGGGAAGAAGCCGCATGTCGCGCCGTACTCGGGAGACATGTTCCCGATGGTCGCGCGGTCTGCCAGCGGGAGGCTCGCGAGGCCGTGTCCGAAGTACTCGACGAACTTTCCGACGACGCCGGCCTTGCGCAGGATCTGCGTGACGGTGAGGACGAGATCGGTGGCTGTCGCACCCTCGGGGAGCTTCCCGGTCAGCTCGAACCCGACGACCTGAGGGACGAGCATCGAGATCGCCTCTCCCAGCATCGCGGCCTCGGCCTCGATGCCGCCGACCCCCCAGCCGAGCACGCCGAGCCCGTTGATCATCGTCGTGTGCGAGTCCGTTCCGACGAGCGTGTCCGGGAACGCGACACCATCACGCTCGTCGACGACGCGCGCGAGGAACTCGAGGTTGACCTGATGGACGATGCCCGTGCTCGGTGGCACGACCTTGAAGTTGTCGAACGCTCCCTGTCCCCAGCGCAGGAACGCGTAGCGCTCCCGGTTCCGCTCGAACTCGAGCTCGGCGTTGCGGAAGATCGCAAGTCTGTTCGCGTACTCGTCGACCTGCACCGAATGGTCGATGACGAGCTCGACCGGGAGGAGTGGGTTGATCTTGTTCGGATCGCCTCCGAGGTCTCGCATGGCGTTTCGCATCGCTGCGAGATCGACGACCGCGGGAACGCCCGTGAAGTCCTGAAGGAGGACGCGAGCGGGCGTGAACGAGATCTCGCGTGAAGGCTCCTCGGTCGCGACCCAGCGCGCCACGGCCTCGACGTCCGCCGCCGTGACGTTCACGCCGTCCTCATGACGCAAGAGGTTCTCCAGCAGGACCCGCAGTGTGTACGGGAGCCGGTAGACGTCGAATCGCTCTTGGAGCGCATCCAGCCGGAAGACCTCGACCGCGTTGTCGCCGACGGTGAGTCGTGAGCGGGCTCCGAAGCTGTCGGGATGCGACATCGACCCCGATTCAATCAGCTTCGGACCTCCCAGCCGCTCGAGCCCGCGTTCGGTGAGCGACGGCTGACGGGGATCGAAATGACGGCCGATCGCGAGCCCGTACGGCTTTCCGACGCGCCAGGCGTACGTGGCGAAGCCCTCGTCGCGAACCGGTCGGAGATCGTCCGTGTACGGGTCGAGGACGTGCTGCCGTCCCACCTTTCGCGCGGAGTTGAAGAAGGCGATTCCCATTCCCACCGAGACCTCGAGCAGGCTTCGCTTCTCGCGGTCCGCCTCCGCGACGAGGCCCTGGTAGACGGCGGCGAGCTCCGGCGGCGTCGGCAATCCCTTGGCGTCGTTACGCAGGTCGGCCAGCGACTGCTTCAGAGACTCGACCTCGAGCGGCGGGATGTCGATCAAGCGCGCGGTTGTTCCACTGGCCCCCTCGAGTGCCGCGAGGAGGTCATCGACGGAAGCAAGCTCGAGCTCGTGTGCCAGGATCCCGGCGCTCTTTAGCTCCGAGACGAGCGCATCGAGATACACGCGCGTCCCGTGCGTCACGTCGGCGGCGGCAGCGAGCAGCCAGAGTGGCGAGAAGCCGAATGCGAAGATCGAGCCGAGCTCGACGACGTTGCCGCCAGCTTTCCGGATCGCGAGCTTCTGCGGAGATTGCTCGAACTCGCTTGCGACGGCCTCGCCCTGCCGCTCGACGCCGCCGACGAGCTCGACGGTGATGCGCAGGAGGTTCTTCGCTGTCGCTTCGTACAAGCGGGATCTGCGGACGAGTCTGGGGAGAACGAGCTGCGCCGTCTCGTGCACCACGCCACCGCCCGCCGCCGCCACGGCGCGAAGGATCCTCTCGGGGAACGAGAGGACGAACCGAATCGGGCGGAGCACTCGCTACCTCTCGGAGCCGGCGGGCCTCGCGCCGACGGCGACCCCTCCGAACGCGGCGAGCCCGTCGAGCGTCAATGTCGGCGCGTCCGGGTCCTCAGGCCCGTGGACCCCGATGGCGACACCACCGCCGAGCGCCCTCACGTTCGACTCGACCCTCCAGCCTGGAGGCACGCGAATCGCGATTCCTCCGAAGAGAGAGTGGACGTCCAGATGCGCTCCGGTGGGTGCGAGCTGTGCATCGCGAAGATCGACGGCGATTCCCCCGTACCACGAGAACATCGAACCGCCACGGAACGCACTCGCGCGACTCTTCAGCGCGACGCCGCCCAAGACGCCCACGAGTGCGACCTCGTCGCTCTCCTCACCGCCGCGCGAAGGGACAGCGTGCTTGACGACAGCCGCGGCGGCCGTCATGCCGGCCCAGAAGCCCATGCCAAGAAGAATGAGCGCTCGAAGCATCCGCATGTCTCCAGGTTACTCCCAGCTATGAGCGCGCTGGCTAGCATGGCCGCGGATGGAGGCCGAGACGATCCGTGCGCTTCTCGAGCAGGCGTTTCCGAACGCTGCCGAGCTCGACGTCGAGGATCGGACCGGAACCGGCGATCACTTCCAGGTCACGCTCGCGACCGCCGAGTTCGATGGCCTTTCTCTCCTCGATCAGCACCGCCGTGTGAACGCCACCCTCGCGGCGCCGCTCCGCGACGGTTCGATTCACGAGCTCCGGATCTCCACGAAAGGAACCGCATGAGCACGCTCTCAGAACAGATCGCAGAAGTCATCGAGAAGGAGCCCGTCGCCCTCTTCATGAAGGGGACGCCGCAGATGGTCATGTGCGGAAACTCGCAGCGCGCGCTCAGCGCCCTTCACGCCGTCGGTGCGCCGATCACGACCGTCGACATCCTTCCCGACCCGAGAATCCGTCAAGAACTTGCCGAGATCTCGGGCTGGCCAACGATTCCCCAGGTCTTCGTCAAGGGTGAGCTCATCGGCGGCGCCGACATCACTGAGGAGCTGCTCGCATCGGGTGATCTTCAGCGCAAGGTCGACGAGGCGCTCGGATCGGATCGCGCGCCAGACATCAAGGTCGTCGCGCTCGAGCTCGCTCCAGCCTAGGAGCCGTCGAGCGATATACCGATCTCTTCGACTACGACTCGGAGAGGATCACCAGCGTCTCAGGGCGAACACCGTCGTGCTTCATCGCGGCGGCCGCCGCCTCGGATTCCATTGCCTCCTGGAAGGCAGCCATATCGGGAACGTCCAGGATAAGCCCGACTCGGTTCGGATCGTCCATGTCGCGGAAGGTGCGCACGTTGATGCCCATGGACCCGAAGAACTCGCTACGGCGAGGTGAGCTGAGCCAGTGGTCGACGTCGTCGACCTCGTGAAACGCCAGCAATGTCGTCATGACCGTCTCCATTCGCTTCGTCGAGGGCGCGGCTCGGCTGAGCAGCGCGGGAGCGGGCACTCTATTCCGCTGCGGACCGAGCCGCCAGGTCGCATCGCGGCTTTCGATCGGAGAACGCTAGCTGCTCGAAGCGCTGATGCGGTCTGCGAGCTCGCGCGAGATCGTGTGATCACCCGCTGTCGTCTGCACAGTGACGGGGCCTCCAAACGGGGCGAATGAGACGAGCGCGACCTCTGCGCCGGGCACGAGGCCGAGCTCCGAGAGGTAGCGGAGCAGCTCTGGATCCGCATCGGGAACGCGCGAGACGGTTGCGCGGTTCCCGACCTCGAAATCGCAGAGCGTCCGGCGCCCGCTCTCGGATACGCGCAGCTCGCGGTCCGGGATCGGGTCACCGTGCGGGTCGTGCGTCGGATAGCCGAGCTCGGCGTCGATCTTCGCCTCGAGCTCCTCGGAGAGCGCGTGCTCGAGTCGGTCGGCCTCGACGTGGACCTGGTCGAGCGAAAGGCCGAGCCGGTCGACGAGGTAGCGCTCGAGCAGTCGATGGTGCCGGAGGACCTCGAGAGCGCCGAGCCGACCTTCTTCAGTCAGGGAGACTCCGCGGTATGGGGCTCGCTCGACGAGGCCGAGCTCGGCGAGGCGCTTCGTCATCGCGGTGGTGGACGGCGCGCTGACGCCCATGCGTGCCGCGAGCGCCGACGTGGTGACGCGCTCGCCCGCCGACTCGAGGGCGTAGATCGCCTTCAGGTAGTCCTGCACGGCGACAGTGAGGTCTGCGGCCTGTGTGCTCATCCCGATTGACTTAGGTTACACTCCGAATTGAAGTTAGTCATGGCTAAAATACGCCTCACTCGTCGAAAATTGCTTGCGGCTGCCGCTCCCCTCGCGGCTGTGCCGCTGGTGGGAAAGCTCGCGCTCGACGCCCAGGCGCAAGCGAGCGGGCACGACCATTCGAGCCACGGCCATCCCCGTTCTCCGGCGAGTCACGTGCACGGCGCGATGGGACACGCGGCGATGGTCGGGGAAGAGGCGCCCGCGGTCGGCGGGCCTAACGATCTCGACGCTCTCCTCTTCCCGCCTCCCGCGCTCCCGTACGAGCCCGGGCGCGTCCGTGAGTACGCGCTCACGGCGACGGATGTCGATCTCGAGGTCGCTCCCGGCGTCTTCTTCTCGGGGTGGGTCTACAACGGCACAGCTCCTGGCCCGGTGATCCGTGCCACGGAGGGAGACATCCTTCGCGTTCGCTTCGTGAACGCAGGCCAGCACCCACACACGATCCACTTCCACGGGATTCATCCAACCAACATGGACGGTGTCTTCGAGATCGTCCCTACAGGCGGGGAGTTCACGTACGAGTTCGAGGCGCGCCCCGCGGCGTTCCACGTCTACCACTGCCACTCGATGCCGCTCAAGAAGCACATCCACAAGGGTCTCTACGGCGCGTTCATCATCGATCCCAAGGAGCCACGCCCCCCGGCGAAAGAGCTCGTCATGGTGATGAACGGCTTCGACACTGACGGCGACGGCTCCAACAACTTCTACACGGTCAACGGCCGCTCGCTCTACTACGCGCGCTACCCGATCAAGGTCAAGCGGTCAGAGCTTGTTCGCGTCTACCTCGCGAACCTCACCGAGTTCGACCTGGTCAACTCGTTCCACCTACACGCGGACTTCTTCCGCTACCAGCCCACGGGCACTGGGGACACCTGGGAGTACACGGACACCGTCATGCAGTGCCAGGGGCAGCGCGGTGTGCTCGAGATCGAGTTCACCGGGCTCGGGCTTCATATGTTCCACGCGCACCAGTCCGAGTTCGCCGAGCTCGGCTGGATGGGCTTCTTCGACGTGGTGGACTAGCGCCAGGTGGAAGCCGGATCCGCAACGTCTCGTGCGCGCGTCGGCTGGCGGCTCTGGACTGTCGTGCCCGTCTTGCTTCTCGCACTGGTCGTCGGGCTCGTCGTCACATTCAGCTCATCCCTGGTGGACCTGGTCGGTTCAAACCCGCCTCCTGCCGACGAGTTCGACATTCGCCGCGTCGAGTTCTCTCCCGGCGAGATTCGCATCACGGTGCGAAACCCTCAGCGCGACGAACTGACGATCGCGAACGTGAACGTGGACGATGCCATCGTTCCCTTCACCGTCGATGGGTCTACGACGCTCGGGCGACTCCGCTCCAGCACGATCGTCGTCCCGTACGACTGGGTGCCAGCCGACCCGATCACGGTTGGCGTGACGAGCTCGACCGGGATCGAGACCGTGAAGGAGATCCCGGCAGCGGTAGAGACTCCCGTCCCGTCCGTCGAAGGCTTCCTGGGCTACGCGTTGATCGGCGTCCTCGTCGGTGTGCTTCCTGTCTCTCTCGGACTTCTCTGGCTCCCGGCGCTGCGGCACGCAGGCCCAGCGTGGCTTTCGGCATTCATGGCGTTCACTGCCGGGCTTCTCTCGTTCCTCGGCTTGGAGGCGCTCAGCGAGTCGTTTCAGCTTCAGACAGCGCTGCCTTCCGCGCTCGGTGGAACCGGCTTGATCCTCCTCGGCGTGGCGCTCAGCTTCCTCGGGATGACTGCGCTCGCCGGCAGGCTGACCGGTGGCTCCGCCGCCACGGGCCTCGCGCTCGCCCTCCTGGTGGCGATCGGGATCGGCCTTCACAATCTCGGAGAAGGTCTGGCGATCGGCGCCTCGTTCGCCCTCGGCGAGCTTCAGCTTGGGACCTTCCTCATCGTGGGCTTCATGATCCACAACATCACCGAAGGTCTCGGGATCGCGACACCGGTTGCCAAGACGCGCGTGACGATCCTCACGCTCGCTGGACTGGCGCTCGTCGCAGGCGCGCCCACGATCCTCGGAACCTGGATCGGTGGATACACGTCCAGCGACGTCCTCGGGGTGCTCTTCTTCGCGATCGCGGCGGGTGCTGCGTTCCAGGTGGTCGTGGAGGTCGGGCGGTACGTCGCGCGGCATGCTCCGGGCGGTCTTAAGTCCGGGTATGCGATCGGCGGGTTCCTCGCCGGGATTGCGACGATGTTCGCAACGGGCGTTCTCGCCGGCTGAGCAGCCTCGCAACGGCGACTTAACTCGCGCTAACCCGAGGTTCACGCCGGGCGGTCTATAACGGATCGGCATGTCCGGTTCGCGCTCTCTTCGCTCCCTCGCCGCTCTCTTCGCAACAGCCGTCCTCGGCGGCGTCGTCGCCGTAGGGGCGGTTGCTCTCCTTGGTGGACTCGACGGCGACACGACGGTGATCACCGAGACCGCGTCGTCGCCGAATCCGCCGCTCGCATCCGACGGCGCGGCGATGAGCGTGAACGAGATTTACGAGCGCGCCTCCTCGGGCGTCGTGCAGATCACGTCGACGAGTGGGAATATCGGAGGAGCGTCACCGAAGCAGGCGCTGGGCTCGGGGTTCGTCGTCGACAAGGCGGGCCACATCGTCACGAACTATCACGTCATCGAAGGCGCCGACGAGATTCGCGTGAGCTTCTCGAATCAGGACACCGTTCAGGCACAGCTCGTCGGTAGCGATCCGTCGACCGACCTCGCCGTCTTGCAGGTGGATACGAGCGCGACCGCGCTGACCCCACTCCCGCTCGGAGACTCCGACAAAGTCGAGGTCGGGGATCCGGTCGTCGCGATCGGGAACCCGTTTGGCCTCGACCGCACTGCGACATCCGGGATCGTGAGCGCGCTCCAGCGCTTGATCACAGCTCCGAACCAATACACGATCGACCACGTCATCCAGACCGACGCACCGATCAATCACGGAAACTCGGGTGGCCCACTCCTCAACTCTCGCGGCCAGGTCATCGGCGTCAACACGCAGATCGAGACCGGCGGCGCGGACTCCGGGAACGTCGGGATCGGCTTCTCGGTTCCTTCCAACACGGTCAAGGACGTCATCGCTCAGATCATGCGCACGGGCCGCGTCGACCATGCCTACCTCGGTATCAGCGGGCAGGCCGTCAGTACCGTTGTTGCCGATACGTACAACCTCCCGGTCGCGAAGGGCGTCCTAGTCGAGTCGGTGACCAGTGGGAGCGGTGCCGGGAAGGCGGGCCTGAAGGGCGGCGAGACGCAGGTCGTCGTCGCCGGCGAGACCTACGTTCTGGGAGGCGACATCATCGTCGCTTTCGAGGGCAAGCAGATTTCCTCGATCGAACAGCTCCGCGACGCGATCGCCGGCCACAAGCCAGGCGACAGGATCAAACTCGTGATCTATCGCGACGCGAAGAAGACGGGCGTGACCGTCACGCTCGGGCGGCAGCCCCCCTCCCCCCAGGGCTAGCTGCCGAATCAGGCCCCGGCGAGCCGGGGCCTGAACTTAACATCGGCAAGGGGTCCGAGCGCCTGCCCGGACCCCTGCCGACCTCTTTCCTAAAGGCGGCCGAAGGCGGCCGCTATGCGGGCTTCCGCATCAACCAGACGTACGACGCCATTCGTCGAGACCCGTATGGTCGACCAGCGCCTCGTCGGTGAGTCGATACCCCCGCTCGATCAACGACCGCTTGGTTTCGTCCGGCCAGCGTGCGCTCCGGAATGTTGGGTCGAGGGTGTCGTCGCCAGGCGTTGATCGGACGATCAACGTCGGCACGTGCCGATCGTGGCGAAACGGGAAGCGAGCGGCTCCGAAGCGAGCGTCGAGCTCCGAGCGCAGACGGCGACGGCGCCACGGAGGAGCCGCCGCGACGGCTGCCGAGACGATGTCCGCGCGAAGTCGCCTCAGCTCGGCGACCGAGGTCGCGCGCTCCTCTGCGAGACGCTCTTCGAGCACGACGTTGCGTGCGAATGCGACCCGCATGAGGCGCACGATCATCTCGCCGTAGTGCGCGGGCTCGCCTCGCTCGGCGCGCTCTTGCGCGAGGCGGACCTCCGCAAGGAGCGCTTTGACGGGCGGCACCGCGCGGAAGCGCTCCAGCCGTTCCCGCGCGCGCTCGAGATAGGCCGCGTCGGTCGGCCGATAGCTCGGGACGTATCGAAATGCCGCGATCGCGGCGACCTCGCGATTGCGATAGGCGTGCTCGAATGGGAAGTTGCGCACCCAGCCGCCGTCGGTCGCAATGACGCCGTTCACCGACACCGGGAGCACGAGTCCGCTGATTGCCGCCGAAGCGAGGATGGCCCTACCCATCGCCTCGGGCTCGGTTGAGTGCGACGGGTACTGGAGCTCGAAGTCTCGTGTCTCATCTGCGTCTGAATGGTCGCTGACGTCCGTGGCGAAGACGATGAGCTCGATCTCTGCGGCAGCGAGTGCGGAGCCGAGCTCGTGGGGGTTTCCGATACGAGCCGCGATCGTCGCTGGGAGCGTGTAGTCGTGCGGCCCTCCGGGAAGCCGCCAGAACGGTCGCGGCCGGAAGGCATCCTCGGGCTGGATGCCGAGCAGAAACTCCTCGAGATCTTCGAGTCGGCCGAGCGCCGCCATCGTCCCCGCCAAAGCTCCCGCCGACGTTCCGTAGATCCAGCCGATCCGCGACCAAATCGGGTCTTCGCGCAGGCGCCTGAGAAACCCGAGCTCGAGGAGCACACCGTTGATGCCCCCGCCCGAAAGGACGACAGCCGCGTCGCGCTTGGGCGGTTGGGGCACGAGGCTATTGTGCCCTCGTGGAGTCGGAGCTTCGTCCGGGCGCCGCGGTGCTCTCCGATGTCGGGCTCGAGACCGACGAGGATCTCTGGGTAGACGACGGCAGCGAAGACCACGGCGGCTGGTACTGCGTGCGCACGGATCCATTCCCCTGCCCGGCGGAGGGCTGCCCCTTCGTCGCCGAGTTCATGACTGCCGCACACCTCGTTCTCGTGTGGGAGGAGCGTGACGACCCGAACCTCCTCTGGCACGCGCAGCGTGCGAAAGAGGTCGGACGGAACCCGCGTGTGACCGGGTACGAGCCGGCGTTCGGCCCGAGCGCGTCGTACTACGCATGGGAGGCTGCAGGCCGGCCGGTGCACGGCGTCAAACGTAAGTGACCGTCCGGGCCGGGCAGGCCCCTACAATCACGTCTGTGGTCCTCGTCTCCGAGACAATCACGGTGACGGGAGTCCGCTGTGAGCGTTGCGTTGGGCGGCTTGCCGGCGCACTCCAGGGTCACGACGGGCTCGAGTACGCGAATGCGAATCTCATTGGAGACGTCACGCTCTCCTGGGACGAGGAGAAGACCTCCCGGGATGAGATCCTCGCCGCGCTAGCCCGGTCAGGCTTTCCGGAAGCCGCGACAGAGCGGGAATAGCCTGCTCTCGGGCCTCGTTGCAGGCTCCTGTAAGACCAGGGTACGGTAGGCCGTGTGAGCGAGCCCGATCCGGACACCGAAGCGCGCCGCATCGCGACCCAAGCTCGCGACCGTGCCCGCTTCGAAGAGGAAGCTCTCTCGCTCGCTGACCAGGTCTATCGTGTTGCTAGACGGCTCGTCGGTTCCCGCGAGGAGGCAGAGGATCTGGTGCAAGAGACGTACGCGAGGGCATTCCGAAGCTGGAGCTCCTACACACCGGGCACGAACATGCGCGCCTGGCTGCTCCGAATCCTCACGAACTTGAATGTCGACCGCGGCCGGAAGATCCAGCGCACACCCCAGACGCAACCCCTCGAGGAGAGCGACTACTACCTCGCGAACAAGATGGCCGCGGCGGCCGGCGAGGAAGTTCTCGAGGCGGATGACGTCGTCGAGCGCTTGTCGCAAGGTTCCGTCGTGAAGGCGCTCTCGGAGATCCCGCCCCAGTTTCGTGACGCCGTCGTGCTCGTGGACATCGGCGACTTCACGTACGCGGACGCGGCGCAGATCCTCGACGTCCCGATTGGAACCGTGATGTCCCGTCTCCATCGCGGGCGCCGGGCGCTGAAGCAGCACCTTGCTGAAGAGGTGTCGCCGTGAGCGGCGACCCCTGCGATCGCTGTGAGGAGCTCCTCCAGGATTTCCTGGACCGCACGCTGACCGATGTGGAATGGCAGGAAGCCGAAGGGCACCTCGCCGGCTGCGACTTCTGCGCGCGGCGCTATCGCTTCGAAGAGAGCCTGCGCAGGTACGTGAGGACGAGCGCGGTGGAACGGATGCCACCCGGGCTCATGGCGAAGCTCGACGAGCTTCGCGGGCTCGACGCCTCTGTCTAGAGCGCGGCAAGGTCTTCCGGCGTATCGATGTCGCCCGGCGCTGCCAGGTCGTCGCACGGGACGAGAAGCACGGGTCGATCTCTGAGTCCGTCGTCCGGGACATCACTCCACTCGGCGCGTCCGACAACGAGCGGGTGGCCTCGATCACCGGCGTAGGATGCAGCCACCGCGCCTCCTCGCTCACGCCACGTCCTGAGCACGCGCTCGACGGCAACCGGGTCGAGATTCGGACCGTCCGCGAGCACGACGACCGCCGCTGCGATGTTCTCTCCGAGCGCCGAGAGCCCGCAGCGAAGCGATGCGCCCGGACCGCGTTCCCATTCCTCGCAGCGCACGACCCGAGCGGGAATGCCTTGAAACAGGCTGTTGCTGGGCGCTTCGAGCTCGTGAGCACCTTGGACCACGACGATCTCATCGATCGGAGAGCGCCCCAACCGCTCCATCACCGCTGGGAGGAGCAGGCGCTGCTTTGGGCTTCCGAACCGCGACGCCTCGCCGGCTGCGAGGACGATCGCGGCGACCCGCCCCATCAGTTCTCCGAGACGGTGACGCTCGAGATGACCACCGGTTGGCTCGGCGGTCCGTCGGCCACGCCGAGCGCGCCGATCCGGTCGATCGTGTCCAGGCCATCGGTGATCTCGCCCACGATCGCGTATTCAGGGGGAAGGCCGGCGTCTGTGGCGGTGACGACGAAGAACTGGCTCCCCGATATTCCCGGTGCCTCCACGCCGGACTTCGCCATCGCAACAGTGCCCTTCGTGTAGCCAGCACCCGTTGGCGGCACGTCGACCGTCGAGTAGCCGGGTCCACCCGAACCCGATTGCGTCGGGTCGCCCCCTTGGATCACGAAGCCGGGTACGACGCGATGGAAGATCGTGTCGTCGAAGTAGCCGTCCTCAGCGAGCGCGACGAGTGACGCAGCCGTGTTCGGCGCGAGCTCGGTGTCGAGTGTCATGGTGAACGATCCGCAACTCGTGTCGAACGTGAGCGTGTGGGTCCTCCCGTCCTCGAGTGGCGCGCTCGGAGCTTCGCTCGAGCCCGGATCGCGAGGCTCCGGTGCCTCCACGCTCGCGCACTCGCCGGTCGCGGTCGCCGTCGGATCAGCGGGCTCGTCGTCGCCATTTCCGCAGCCGACGGCGAAGGCGAGCACGGCGAAGGCGAGGAGCGCGAGGCGCATCGCGTGCGATCCTATCCCTCGATGGCGGATGTCCAGCGATGTGAGTGGGCCGCGGGTGGAGGCGAGCTCATGCTCGTCTACCACGACGACGAGTGGGGTGTCCCAGCGCACGACGATCGACACCTCTTCGAGATGCTCACGCTCGAGGGAGCGCAGGCCGGGCTCTCCTGGTCGACGATCCTGCGCAAGCGCGAGGGGTACCGGCGTCTCTTCGCCGGCTTCGATCCCGCTGTCGTGGCTCGCTTCACGCCTGGCGATGTCGAGCGCCTTCTGCAGGACGCTGCGATCGTGCGCAACCGCCTCAAGGTCGAGTCGACGGTGGTGAATGCCGCCCGGGTGCTCGAAGTTCAGGCCGAGCTCGGCAGCCTCGACGACTACCTCTGGAGCTTCGTGGACGGAAGGCCGATCGTCGGCAACTGGCGCTCGCTCTTCGAGTTGCGCGCGGAGACGGAACTCTCCCGCGCTCTTTCGAAGGATCTGAAGAAGCGCGGCTTCCGCTTCGTCGGCCCGACGGTCTGCTACGCGCTGATGCAAGCGGTTGGTCTGGTCAACGACCACACGGCCGACTGCTTCCGCTTCAAAGAACTTGCCGGATGACGTCGCCCATTCGATACGCGCGGAGCGGGGATGTCAACGTCGCATACCAGGTCACCGGCGGCGGACCCTTCGACCTCGTGCTCGTGCCCGGCTTCTTCTCGCACCTCGAGATCGACTGGGAGCATCCTGAGCATGCTCGGTTTCTCGAGCGGTTTGGTTCCTTCGCCAGGTTGATTCGGTTCGACAAGCGTGGGACCGGGCTCTCCGACCGCGGCGTCGGGCTCCCCGACTTCGAAACGCGCATGGACGACGTGCGCGCTGTCATGGACGCGGCGGGCAGCGAGCAGGCGGCGCTGTTCGGCTACTCGGAAGGCGGCCCGATGTCGATCCTCTTTGCGGCCACGTATCCGGAGCGCACTCGTGCTCTGGTGGTCTACGGCTCATACGCGAAGCGGCTTCGCTCAGACGATTACCCATGGGCTCCAACACCCGAGGATCGTGAGCGGGCTGCTATCGAGCTCGAGGCAACGTGGGGTGAGAACGTCGACCTTTCGACCATGATTCCGAACGCCGATCCGGCGATGGTCGAGTGGTTCCAGCGGCGCGGGCGCGCTTCGCTGAGCCCTGCGGCTGCGCGCGACCTGATTCGTATGAACGCCAGGGCAGACGTTCGCGAGGCGCTCGCTGCCGTCCAGTGCCCGACGCTTGTCCTTCATCGCACTGGAGACCTCGACTCGGGCATCGATGAGGGGCGGTACATCGCCGAGCGGATCCCGGGAGCTCGGTTTGTCGAGCTTCCTGGCGACGTGCACGTCCCGTGGGTCGATCCGGACAGCCTGCTCGACGAGGTCGAGGAGTTCCTCACAGGAACGCGTCCGGCCGCGATGAGCAACCGCGTGCTGGCGACGGTTCTCTTCACGGACATCGTCGGCTCGACCGACCACCTCTCGAAGGTCGGAGACGCTGCCTGGGCGTCGTTGCTGGACCGCCACCACCAGACGGTCCGGCACGAGCTCGAGCGCTTCGGTGGCGTCGAGGTGGATACGACGGGCGATGGCTTTGTTGCGCTGTTCGACGGCCCTGCCCGCGCGATCCGCTCGGCGCTCTCGATCCATGAGGCTCTGCGCAGCATCGGGCTCGACGTCAGGGCGGGCGTGCACACCGGAGAGGTCGAGCAGACCTCCGAAGGGCCCCGCGGCATCGCCGTGCACCTGGCGGCCCGAGTGCTCGGGACTGCGGGCTCAGGCGAGATCGTGGTCTCGCAGACGACCCACGATCTGGTCGAGGGCTCCGGTCTCGAGTTCGACGACCGAGGCGAGCACGACCTGAACGGGATCGATGGCGCCCGCCGGCTGTACGCCGTGCGGTAAGGGCTACGCCCGTGTCGTAACCGTGATCAGGTCGGCGAGGTTGATCAGCTGGATGGCCGTGCGCATTGCCTCGATTCGCTCGTCGTCGGAGACGGCCTCGCCGCCCTCGCGCCACAGCTGCTGAGCGCTGACGAGCAGTTCCTGAATTCGCTCTGCTTCCTCGACGTAGCCGTTCCGTTCGCGCGAGGCGTTCACCGCCAGTCCGAGCGCTCCGATTGCGTCCCGCTGCCGAAGCCAGAGCATCGGCACGGCCATCGAGATGTACTGGTGGATCCGCGCGAAGGTCAGCGGCTGGCCGAGAGACTTCATCGGTCGCGGCGTCGTGAGCTGTAGCGGCGGAGCCCCCTCGACGATTCGGCGGGCATTCTCCCCCAACATGCCCCGAAGCTGGCTCTCGTCGAATCCGGCGGCTTTCGCGGATCGGATTGCCATGAGCAGAGAGTTCGGCTGCCGTCCGTACGGATAGTCGGACGCGTAGACGACCTGCTCCGGGGCGACCTGGCGATAGAGGTCGAAGAGATCGACCGCGCTCCACACCGATGTGTCGAAGTAGACGCCGGGAATTCCGGCCAGTCGTCCTGCAAGACCCGCCATGTCGGCGATTCCCGCGTGGGCGATGATCAGCCGGACGCCCTCGTAACGCCGAACGAGCAGCTCGAGGTGTTCCGCGATTGGAGGAAGCCCGCGCCCCCCGTGGATCAGGACCGGGGCGCCGCGCTCGACTGCGAGCTCGAAGATGGGCGGTAGGCGCTCGTCGTCGAGCTCGAACGCCTGCGCTCTGGGGTGGAGCTTGATTCCCTTCGCGCCCAGGTCCAGGCAGCGACGTGCTTCCTCGAGTGGCCGCTCAGTGAGGTCGAGCCGTACGAAGGGAATGAGTTTCCCGCCTGCTGCGTCGGCGTGCGCGAGCGTTCGGTCGTTGGGAACGGTGAACGCGGGCTCGCGGTCGTACTCGTCCATGCAAAACGTGAAGGCATGCGAGAAGCCGTAGCGATCGAGCATGCCGACGAGCTCCTCGTGCCAACCGTTCATCCCGTCGATGTCGTGGCCGAGGTGCGTGTGGACGTCGAAGAGGTAGGCGTCGGTCGGAAGCTCCGTACGGAGCTGTGTGGCGTACGAGTCGACGATGGTACGCGCCTGGTCGAACGGTGTCACGTGCTCAGTCTATGCCGGAGTTTCGGTTGGGCCGGAGTCTTGCCGGAGCGCCTGCCACACCCGTGGCGGCGTCATAGGGAGCTCGTGAATTCGAACGCCCGTGGCGGCGGCCACCGCATTGGAGATCGCAGGTGCAGCGCCTACCACGGGCGCCTCTCCGATTCCCTTGGCGCCAAACGGGCCGTCGGGCGCAGGGACCTCCACGATGAGCGTGTCTATCTCCGGCACGCGTTCCGCTACGGGGATGGCGTAGTCGAGAAATGAGCCCGTGAGCAAGCGACCGTCCTCGTCGTGGTCGAGCCGTTCGAAGAGCGCCCAACCCATTCCCTGTGCCGCGCCGCCGCGCATCTGACCCTCGACGAGCGCTGGGTTGAGTGCACGCCCGACGTCCTGCGCGATCACATGTCGGAGAAGCTCGACCTCGCCAGTGTCGCGGTCCACGCGGACGTGCGAGAGGTGTGCGGCAACCGAGGGCGCCCCTCTGGTCTGCGCCGAGCCGCCGTGTCCCTCGATCGGCTCGTACCGGCCGCCGTACCGGAGAGCCTTGCCAACGATCTCCTCCACCGTGATCGAACGATCGGGCGCGCCGATCGCACGGACGACTCCGTCGACGACCTCGAGGTCGTCGGGTGCGATCTCGAGCTCTTGCGAGGCGGCAGCGAGCACCTTCACGCGCGCGGCCCGTGCGGCGCCCTCGACGGCCTTGCCAACCGTGTACGTGACCTTCGAGCCGCCGCTAGCGCCTGAGTATGGGCCCGTAGCGGTGTCGGCAAAGACGACTCGGACCTTGTTCGGGTCGAGGCCGAAAGCGGCCGCCGCTATCACTGCGAACCCGGTATCCACGCCACTCATGTCGACCGAGGACGTGACGACGGTCATCGTGCCGTCCGTGTCCACGCGGCAGATCGCAGCAGCTGGCTCGTTGCCTCCAGGCCAATAGCCGGCGGCGAAGCCGATGCCCTCGTTCTCCGGCAGCGACGCGCGCGCGCTCCACAACGGGTGCTCGCGTATCCGCTCAAGTACCTCGACTGCTCCGATCGTCGGATACGCGTTGCCGCTGATCCCGATGTCGCCCTCGACCACCGCGTTTCGGAGCCGAATCTCGATGGGGTCGATGCCGAGCTTCTCGGCGAGCTCGTCGAGAAGCGACTCGAGCGCGAACGCTGCTGTCGGGGCTCCCGGAGCGCGATACGCGCCGAAGGTGAAGCGGTTCGTCTGGATCCCGTAGCCGACGATGTCGTGCGCCTCCCAGCGATAGGGGCCGACGAGCAGGGAGGACGTGATGCCCTCGACTCCCCAGCCCGCGTTCGTTCCTCGGTCGACGAGCATGCGCGCTTCGATTCCGGTGAATGTGCCGTCTTTGCGCGCTCCCACACGAAGGTGCGTGACCTGCGCTGACGCCGGGTTCGTGGCCAGGAAGTCCTCGCCGCGGGTGAGGACCAAGCGCACCGGCCGTCGAAGCGCAAGTGTGGCACCGGCCGCGAGCGGCTCGATGAGCGCGAGCTTTCCGCCGAACGAGCCACCGAGCGGCTCCGCAACGACGCGAACTCGGTCGAGCGGAAGGCCGAATGCACGCGCAAGCTCTTTTCGCGACACGAAAGACCCCTGTGTGCCCGTGGAGACGACGAGCGTTCCAGACGGCTCGAGCCACGTCGTCGCGACCTGGGGCTCAAGGTACGCCTGATAGACCCACGGCGTCCGGAACGTCCCGAAGACGACGACCTCGCTCGCATCGAGCGCGGCAGCGGCGTCGCCGTTCTTGCGCTGAACGCGATCGAGGACGTTCGCGGACAACTGCTCCTGCTCCGCGTCCTCCTGCCCATGGTCGACGCCTGCGTGGATCGACTCGAGGTCGCTGCCGCCTTCAGCTTTCTCGACCAGACGGGCGAGAGCTGAACCGGGACGCATTGCATCCTCGAGGTCGACGACTGGAGGGAGCGTCTCGAGCTCGACCATGACGACCTCCGCGCCGTCCTCTGCTGCGGCCTCTGTTTCGGCAACCACCATCGCGACGGGCTGGCCGGCAAAGACGACCTCTTCGCGGGCGAGCGGTTCTGCGGCTCGATCCGTGCCAGTCGTCGCGGTCGGGAGATCGGCGGCGGTGAGTACCGCCACGACGCCCGGGACGGAAAGCGCGTCGTCGCCGTGGATCGCTCGAATCCGGGCATGCGCCTCCGTCGAGAGGACGAGCCGGGCGTGCAAGAGTCCGTGGACATACCCATCGGCTCCGAACTTCGTCGCGCCCGTCACCTTGTCCGGTGCGTCGATCCGTGGCCGCGCGACGCCGATGTGAGCTTCGCTCACGCATCCCCCTTCGTTCGCTCCGCCGCGCGCTCGACGGCTCGCCGCACGAGGACGGACGCAAGCTCGCGACGGTACTCCGCGGATGCGAAGCGGTCTCCGAAGATCTCTGCCGCCTCCAAAGCCTCGTGAGGATCGCCGCTGACGAGCAGGGACGGCTGCCCGGCCACTCCGGTCACGGCGACACGCGAGACTCCGTCGCGCCCCACGAGCGCGGCTGCGCCCGCGAGCGCGAACCCGGAGGCCGGGTGCTCGACGGACACGTATGCGGAGCCGGAGCCCGGCGCCGGGAGCGGTACGACGATGTGCGTGATCAGCTCCTGCGCGCTGAGGGCGGTCGTGAAGGGGCCCGCGAAGAACTCCGCCACACGAAGGTCGCGCTCGCCCTCCGGAGATCGCAGCTGCAGCGTCGCTCCGAGCGCGAGGAGGACGGCGGGCATGTCTGACGCTGGATCCGCGTGCGCAAGGCTTCCGCCCACGGTTCCTCGGTTTCGCACCTGGAGATCGCCGATCCCGCGCACACACTCGCCGATGGCCGCCAGGGCCGGGCGTTCCAGCTCACGAGCGTCCAACAGCTCGTCCCACGTCGTGAGCGCACCCACGTGGAGCTCGTCGCCACGGACATCGATGCCCCGCAGCTCGAGTTGCGAGATGTCCACGACCAGGGACGGCCTGGCGATCCGCAGCTTCATCACGGGGATCAGCGATTGGCCTCCGGCGAGGATCTTTGAGTCCGGCTCGGCGAGCAGCTGGAATGCGTGTTCGAGAGACGTGGCGCGCGCATACCGGACGGGCGCGGGGATCATCGACCCACGCTTCCCCGCATCTCGGCACCGGCCGCGCGGATCGACTCGACGATCGTTTCGTAGCCCGTGCAGCGACAGAAGTTCCCGCGAAGGGAGTGGCGGATCGTGTCGTCGGACGGGTCGGGATCGCGCGAGAGCAGGTCGGTCGCCGTGAGGATCAGCCCGGGCGTGCAGAAGCCGCACTGGAGACCGTGGTTCTCGACGAACGAGCGCTGGATCGGATGCATCTCGCCATCGGACGCAAGGCTCTCGATCGTCGTGATCTCCGCGCCCTCGGCTTGAAGAGCGAGCAGGGTGCAGCTCTTCACCGCGCGTCCGTCGAGAAGGACGGTGCAGGCGCCGCACTGGCTCGTGTCGCACCCGATGTGCGCTCCAGTCAACCCGAGGCCGTCTCGAAGCGCGTGCACGAGCAGGGTCCGTGGTTCGACATCGAGCGAGCGTCGCTCTCCGTTGACGACGAGCTGCAGGGGCTCAAGCACCCGTTGGAAGCGCAGCGAGCTTCTCGCGCAGGTACGCGAGGTACGGCTGCGGGTCGATCGTCGGCGAGCCCGTGAGGCGCTCGATCGTCTCCTTGGGCGTCAGCTTGCGGCCGAGTGAGTAGAGGTTGTCGCGGAGCCAGGCGGAGAGTGTCTCGAGGTCGCCG
>Ga0224510_10000404_pt1 | contig 33803 bp, 39 predicted proteins | sample SF_May12_sed_USG_FD_170161 | JGI IMG/M metagenome (GOLD analysis project Ga0224510, IMG submission 170161) | Sediment microbial communities from San Francisco Bay, California, United States - SF_May12_sed_USGS_4_1 | ecosystem: Environmental > Aquatic > Marine > Sediment | place: USA: California... | reverse complement strand
CATCTCGGCGCTCCACCAAAAAGTCAGCACATCGGAAACGATCGGCTGCATAGCCTGCAGAGTTGTCCAAGTTTCTCTATCGACCTTCTTTATAAGTCGTCATCAATGCCTTGGAATCATACCTCCGAGAGAGTCGCCGTTACCGAGGATGAAATCCGCTCTCAGCTCGCCTGCATGAATCTGACACGACTGTTGATCGACATTCCGGACGACCGACACTGGGTAGTCGGCGGCATCATTTATTGAGGGGAAACGGGAGACAACGTATGTGGTTTATTGCTGTTGCGAAAAGATTCCGTGAGCACTTCGCCGTGGTCGCTCTAGTGGTCTCAGGTGCTTTCACCCTAGTGGGATGCGGCGATCGCGAGACAATTCTCGTGATCGAACAGCCAACGGAAGTTCACAGCTTAGCTCAGGTACCGTCTTCCCCAGATTCTTCGAGTACCAGTGTTGAACCAGGGAAGGTCATCGTGATCCTGAAGGCCGGTGAGTCGGTAAAGGCAGTGGGGGAATATCATGGGGAGGGCCATGACGCCTTCCACGTTAAACTAGCCGACGGCACAGAGGGACTCATCCTTGCGGGGGATACCTTCAAAGTCGTGTCACGTTGAGACCTGTAACGTGTCCTGCTCATAAGATCTCACATCATACGGCGGGCAGTATAAGACTGGCAGGTTGACCTGCAGCTCGGATGCGGTCTGGAATCCTTCAAGGCCAGAAGCGACGTTGCTCGAAGCAATTTCTATAGGCTCAATGGCGGACGGGTGGGACTGTAGAACAGTTTCAGTCGTTGTCGGAGATGCGTTTGCTGACTTCCTCGGAGAGAGGACTTTCTCCGTTCTTGTTGTAGGCCGAGACCGCAAAGAAGTAGGTGTAGTTCGGTTCGAGATCCTTCACGGTGTACGTCGTGGCCTTCCCGACCCTGAATGGCGAGCCAGGGTAGTTATACTTGCCGGATGACGTTCCCACATGCACTTTATAGCCCACCAGATCGTCCTCTGTATTTGCATCCCAGGCGAGCGTGGCCGTTCCCTTTGATCTTGCGGCCGGTGAACCTTTATGAGCTGCATAAGGAAAGCCAAAACGGCACTATAAATGAAGCCATGCTGCTGAGCTATCAATGCGCTAGGGGGAAGGAGGGGTTATCCCGTGCTTGACCACATAAACTGAATCGGATGAAAATACGGCGTAGTTCGCCATGGACCTGGGTCGTGAGAGGTTGGCGAGTCCGAGGGCGTCGGTGTAGGTCACCTGACAGAAGGGATCCGAGTGGGGTTGGGGAGTCAAGGATGCCATCGCATTCGATTCGGATTAAACCGGGAGCGATGGGTGTCCACAGTCCCTGGATGGGATGTGAACCCATGCAAGGCGGGTGTTAGGCCGATCCGTATAAGAACCCGTGCTCACTGGTCCCCAAACTCATAAAAACAGAAGGGGATCTGACGTATTAGTCACGAACAGTTGTGGCGTGTTATACGGATAGAAATGGGTGGGCCTCGCTCATATGCGGATTGGCCTAAACATTGTTAGCCGGCTCGTCAACGAGACCATGAACAATCTGCTCAACGCCGTGCGCACAGACCTGCTTGATCCAACGCACGTTATCGGTGCAGTGGTTTGGGGCGCGGTGTTCTTGATCATTGCATTGTTGCTGGCCGCGGCGGTCCGGCGGTTTGCACGTCAAATGGAATTCCGTTTGTCGGATGTAACCGGCCTTCGATTTGCCAGCGCACTTGCTCAAGTGCTCGTTTACTTGGCTAGTTTCCTTCTGTATGCCCATCTCGTTCCTGAGCTGCGCGCTCTGGGCACGGCACTCCTTGCCGGAGTCAGCGTCGTGTCCGTTGTGTTGGGCCTCGCAGCGCAGAATACACTTGGTAATCTGGTAGCCGGTGTGGCTTTGGTGCTCTACCGTCCGATTCGAGTGGGCGACAACGTACAGTTGACTTCCCCAAAGGGCTTAATAACGGCCACCGTGATGCAGATCTCACTCGGCTACACACGGTTCTTCGTGATGCAGACAGGAGCGAGGTCATCGTGCCCAACAGTGTTATGGCAAATAGCGTGGTGATTCGAATCGAGGGTACGAGGGTGTCCTCGGACTCAGCAGCTCGCCAGCCATCCACCCAATCGGACGGGCCACGGCATGCCGGTTAGCTCAAACGTCAGCCTGCAATGGTGTTGCTGCCCTAGCCAGTGGCGACAAACTTGGGCAATCATTCAGTATGCGGTTCGATCAAACGGTCCGTGCCGTTGCGCTGCTTGAAGGAGCAAAGGGTACGCTTGTCTTCCTGGCAGGCTTCGGCGCGCTATCCCTGATCCATCATGATGCTCAGCGACTCGCCGAGCAGATGATTGCCCATTTACACCTCAACCCAGCCAGTCGTTATCCACGTATCTTTATTGAGGCCGCTGCCAACTTGACGGATGCTCGGTTGTCGCTGCTGGCTGCTTTAGCGGGCGCGTACGGATCGATACGATTTGTCGAGGCCTATGGCTTGTGGCGGGAAAGGCGATGGGCCGAATGGTTTGCCGTTGTCAGCGGCACGATCTACATCCCCTTCGAGGTCTACGAGCTGTTAAAAGGCATCGCTTGGCTCTCTCTTGCCGCCCTGCTGGTGAACATTCTAATCGTAGGGTTGGTGGGAAATACCTTGTGGCGGAAACGTCAGGCGCAATCGGAGAATGCAGGCTAACAACCTGGTTAACGCGAACGCGCGCGCACCGTCCATGCGGTACAAAGTTCGGGGTGAAAATAGGGGTCACATCTTATTCGGTGCATGCCAGTGAGCACCGCCCGCAATCAAGACCAGAAGACCTCCAAGCTTGAGCCAACGAGTTCTGATCGTCATGGCCTCGCCTCCCGCTGTGTCAAAGACAATTGAGGCGTGAAGAATGTAACGCCGACATAGGCCAGCACCTCGTTGATCCCGGTATTCCGTTCGCCGAGGTCGGCATTGGAGATATGGTGGTATCGCACGCCCATGGTCCAGGTGATCCTGTCCGTCACAAAGTAGTGTACGCCGGGGCCGGTCTCCAATACGAACTCGAACTACACCAAGCGCTCCAGGAGTGCATGCCTGAAGAATTCGCGAGAGCCCACGCGGTGAATCAGCTCTGTGAGCCCCTCATCATTGCGGGAAGCTTCCCTAGCCCTGGCACAGAAATCGAGGATCGACCAAAGGTGCCTAGACTAACAAGGGATGTGGTACAACAATCGGGGGTAGATTAAAGCAACATGCGCGAGCGTTTGCCAAAGATCACCCTGGAGTGAGCGGACATGATACGTCTTTTCATGAATAACGCGGAAGCGATCCCAGCAGCGCAACCGTTGGACGCGCCGGTTGAGCGGCATGTTTACCGCGACGTTCGACGCAGTCTGAACGACTTGCGGCTCAGCTCGATCAAGCGCGTCGTCTCTGCGGTGGGAGTAGGGTCGATGGCGGTGCGGTTTGTGCACGAGTACCTGAGAATGAACGACAGGAGCACAGCATGACCCACCTCTTGCGGGCGCCAATGCCACTCAGTGATCTATCGCACGCATGGTGCCCTTCTAGGAACACTTGGTCGAAAAGTTGGAGCGGGAGCGTGGCATCGAGCTTATGAGTCCCCTTGTCTCCTTCCGACAAGTTTCAGCTCGTATCGGTCAGAAAGATATTCTCTACGATCTCAGTTTCGATGTCGAAACCGGAGAAACCCTGGTGCTTCTGGGTCGTAGTGGATCGGGCAAAACCACCGCCTTGAAGATCGTGAATGGTCTGCTCCTGCCAAGCGCCGGTGATGTTTCGATAGAGGGTATCCCCACGACCGCCTGGGATCTGATCCGGCTGAGACGGCGGATTGGGTACGTGATCCAGGATGCGGGCCTCTTTCCGCATTTCACGGTGGCTGCCAATGTCGGACTGGTTCCCCGTCTGGAGGGTTGGCAGCCAAGCGACATCGACGCCCGCGTGCAGGATTTGTTGACTCAGGTCGGGCTTCCTCCGGCGCAGTTCGCCACGCGCTATCCCCGCGAGCTGTCCGGTGGTCAACGTCAGCGGGTGGGTGTCGCCCGTGCGCTCGCGGCGGATCCGCCGTTGTTGTTGTTGGATGAACCGTTTGGTGCGCTTGATCCGGTGACCCGTGTGGAACTGCAGCAGCAGTTCCACGACCTGCGCCATGGGCTCAACAAGACGGCTATACTCGTCACCCATGATGTCCGAGAAGCATTGATACTCGGCACCCGCATCGGGGTGCTTCACAATGGTCGGTTGGTCTTTCTGGGTAAACGCGCCGAGTTTCTTGAGGCCCAGGACCAGGAAGTGCGGGCCTTCCATATGTGCCTCGAGGAGAAGTGGAAGGAGACGATCTGATGTCTTCAGGGTTGGCGCATGATATTCTCGATTTGACGCTCGAACACCTGTTCCTGGTGGGCCTCTCTGTGGCGATTGCCGCCGCGCTGGCTATTCCGGCGGGCATTGTGCTCACCCGGCGCGCCTTCCTTCAACCGTGGATGTTGGGGTTTGCGAATATCATGCAAACCGTGCCGAGTCTGGCGCTCTTTGGGTTTCTGATTCCGCTTCCCTTTCTTGGCGGGATCGGCAAGCACACGGCGATTGTCGCGCTCGTGCTGTACGCGCTCTTGCCGATTCTGCGAAATACCCTCACGGGCATTCTGAATGTGGACCCGGCTGTGCGTGAGTCGGCGATCGCCATGGGCATGACGGGTCGGCAACTTCTCTGGGAGGTCGAACTCCCGTTAGCGACCAGAACGATTTTGACTGGCCTGCGGATAGCGACCGTGACGACAATCGGGACGGCGACGATCGCTGCGGCCATTGGCGGCGGTGGGCTCGGTGTATTTATCTTTCGTGGCCTGGCATCCGTCAATACGACGCTGCTTCTGGCCGGCGCGGTTCCAGCTGCCATGATAGCGATGGCGGCCGATCGAGGACTCGGATGGGTCGAACACAAATTATCGCCTGTTTGATTGTTGGGTTATGGGCGAGCGGGATCGTCGGCTGTACCAAGGAACGACCGATCACGGTCGGCTCGAAGAATTTCACCGAGCAGGTGATCCTCGGCGAGATCGTGGCCCAGCATCTGGAACATCGGCTCGGCCGTCATGTGGATCGTAAACTCGACTTGGGTGGGACCATGTTGGCGCATCAAGCGCTCATTAACGGAGACATCGACCTCTATCCTGAGTACACGGGGACAGCGCTGGCGACCGTCTTAAAGTTACCGCCCACTCACGATCCGGTTGCCGCGTTGGCCCTTGTCCGAGCCGAATATCAGGCGCGGTTCAACGTGGAATGGATGGATTCGTTAGGCTTCAATAACACGTTTGCAATGGTGATCCGCGGAGACGACGCTCGGAAAAACAAGATTGCCATCTTGAGCGAGGCAGCGCGGTATGCTCCGGGTTGGAACCTCGGTGTAGGGTACGAATTTCAGCAGCGGTCGGATGGACTGGCTGGCTTACAGAAAACCTATAATCTTCCCCTCCTAGGATCTCCTACGACCATGGACCTCGGCTTGCTGTACAGGGCACTCGAACAACGGCAAGTGAGCATGGTGGTTGGAAACGCCACCGACGGCCAGTTGTCGGTTCTGGATGTGCTGGTACTCCAGGATGACCAGCACTATTTCCCTCCGTATGACTGTGTCCTGGCCGTGCGGAGCGCAATGTTGAAGGACAATCCGCCCTTGCGGATGGCTCTCACTGAACTGGCTGGACTGTTCACAGACCTTACGATGAGCAAGTTGAACTATCAGGTGGACGGGGAACATCGTCCTGTCCGGCAGGTCGCTGAGCAGTTCCTTCGGGATACCGGGCTCCATCGCTAATCGGCGATCAGAAGGTTCTCGGCAAACACCCATTCGGTATCGACCCATTGTGCTTCACACAGGAATCCCGCGCGTCGAGCAATGCCAGGAATATCCTCGACGCGGAACTTGTGGCAAGCTTCCGTCCAGATCGTTTCCCCTTCTCTGAAGGTACACGTGAAATCCGCGGTCCGAATCGACACGGTTTGCCTCCGTGTCGAGCGGAGGTGCATTTCGATGCGACAGCCTATTTCCTGATACCGGATGTGGTGTTCGAAGTGCCGTAGCACAAAATCTCCTCCGAGTTCCCGATTGATCCTGGCAAGCAGATTGAGATTGAAGGCGGCGGTCACTCCGGTCGGGTCATCATAGGCCAATAGCATGTCATGGACTGCCTTCTTCACGTCCACTCCCAGAAGAAGGGCGTCGCCGGGCCGTAGATGCCGACGGATGTGCTGCAGAAACTTCTCCGCTGCCGGTGGATCAAAATTGCCGATGGTGCTTCCCAGAAACAATACCAGGAGTGCCTGATGTGGGCGACGGCGAGTCGCTGCTTCCTGAAGCCCTTCCAGATACGATGTCTCAAGCCCGACGATGCTGAGTGCGCCGATGTGTCCCAATTCTTGGTGGCATTTGGTAAGGGCCGCAGCGGATATGTCAATGGGGAAATAGGCCACCGGCTCTCGAGCGGCGAGGGCTTCCAATATCCAGCGGGTCTTTCGACCGCTGCCGCTCCCCAGTTCGACCACTGCCACGGGAGGAGGAAGATGTTCGAGCATGTCTCCGGCATGGCGGCGGAGGAGGCGTTCCTCGGCACGGGTCAGCCCATATTCGGGTAGCACAGTGATCGCTTCAAACAGCGCCGTTCCCAGCTCGTCGTACAGGTATGACGAAGGTAGTTCGCGTTGGTTCACCTTCCTGAGGCCCTCGCACACTGCGACGGCGAATTCCCTGAAGGCGTCGGTTTGTCCAGTGTATGAGGACATCATGTTAGTCCTCCACGCAGCGAAATCCGGCATACACATACGGATAGTTGGGCCGGAACCAGTTTCGAAATGATCGGCGCAGCAAACCGATGTCCGTCCGCGAGGACGCTCCTTTGAGCACATAATGGTCGCCATCGAAGAAGCGCGCTGAGTATCCTGGATAGAAGGGGAAGGGTTGGAATCCGGGAAAAGGCTGGAAGACCGTCGACGTCCACTCCCATCCGTTGCCGACCAGTTGAGAAATTCCGAATGCGCTGTCTCCGAGCGGGGTCGCGGTCACGGGAATAGGATCCCATCGGGTTCCGTTGAAATTTCCCCGTCGGGTATCCGGCACGTCATTGCCCCAGGGATAGGCTCGTTCTTCTTCGCCGTCCGGTGTCCCATATGCTGCCCGATGAAATTCTGCTTCGGTGGGCAGTCTTTTCCCAATCCAAGCTGCAAAGGCGCTCGCTTCCTGATGGGTGACGTAGACCGGCCAATCCATCGGTAACGGCACTTCTTCCGACATGGCTCGCCACCACCACTGGCCTTCACACCATGTCCAGAAGTGCGGCGGCTTTGCACCGGCGCGAACGAATTCGAGATACTCTCCATTCGTGACCTTGTACTTGCTTATGGCAAACGTAGCGACAGAGACTTCATGGCCATCAAATTCGTTGTCCCATCCAAAATGATATGGGCCGTCGAGGTGCGTGCGTCGTTGACCCAACGTGACGGTCCCACCTGGAATTTCAATGGCCGTGGGAACGGGAATCGGGCTGGATGGAAGCGGCGCGACCGGCGGAATATCCTTGTGTGTGGTTGACAGGTGATGAAGCAGATAGGCAAAGGTCTCGGCATGCATCAACCGGTGCTCGAGCGCAATAGAGAGCACCTGCTTCGGTACCTGATTCGAGAGATCATCCAGGGCCTGCCGAACGTGTTGATTATAGCGTTGCACCTCTGCTTTTTCTGGCCAATCCGAGTGCCGGTCCTGTGGGAGCTGCCCAGGCTCCGGATCAATCCCGAACGCAAACAGGCGGTCGAATCCCTGATGGAACGATGGCACTTCCAAAGCCTGGCTCAGGAGATTCCAGTCAAACGCTTCGAGATGGCCGAAATAGAAAATTGTCCGGTGCCGTTCGGGGACCGGTCGGGTATGGAAGGCTTCAGGTCGAACCAGGTCAAATAGGGCGTCAGTGGTGGCGCGAGCGCGAGCGAGTGCCTCAGCGAAATGAGTGGTCGTAGGCGTTTTAGCGATCATCGACTTGTACCCCCTTCCAAAAGGCCACATAGCCTGTAATGTGTTTGGCTGCCTCTTTTGGTGATGGATAGTACCAAGCGGCGTCCTTGTTGATTTTCCCATCCACGACAATATCGTAATAACTTGCCTCCCCTTTCCAGGGACAGGTCGTATGCGTTGTGCTTGGTTGGAAGTGCTCTCGTTTGATTGACTGGGGTGGGAAATAGTAATTCCCTTCGACCACCTGGCCCTCGTTGCTTTCGGCTAACGTCCTTCCATTCCAGATTGCTTGGGGCATAAAATCCTCCCTCCTGTACGAACGATTTCCGCTTCATTCCCGGCCTGGCAGATGGCAGAATGTTGCGAAGGAGTCCACCATCCATGCGCTATTTTAATTATGCCGGGTTCAGTCCTGCACGCGCCGAGGCCGTCGAAGAGATGCAGGCTGTCTCCGACGTCTTCGGCACCAAACTCTTCTCTGAGCTTGGCATCGCCTGGTACCGCAAACAACTGGAAAATACCCGAGAGAAGGTTGCGCGGCTCCTTCACGCGAAGCATGGCGAGGCAGGCGATACGCTCGCCTTTGTCCCCAATTCCACAACCGCCTACCGCTTCGTGGTGTCTGCGCTCGACTTCCATCGTGGGGATGTGGTGGTCACGTCAGATCAGGAGCATCTGTCAACGTGGCAGACGCTGGACAACCTGAAGCAGCGAGGTATAGAGCTGGTAGTCATTCCCGCGAGTTCTGAAGAAATATTTCTTACTCAACTCGACGATGTCTGTAAGAAAAGAAAGATCAAGTTGATTACCGTGAGCCATGTGGCGCACACCGACGGGAGAATCCTTCCTGTACAGCAGGTAGGGGAGATAGCCGGAAGACGGAACGTTATCCTAACGATAGATGGTGCGCAGGCGGTCGGCCATATTCCCGTGGATCTGAGTGCTCTCCACGTCGATTTCTATTTTTTCTCAGGTCACAAGTGGTGTGCGGGTCCCATGGGGACCGGTGCGCTCCTGATCACAAAACGATACGAAGAAAGACTTGCGAGTCGTGAATCCGGTCTTTCGGAGACAGGAAGCGCACAAGAATGTTTCGAACTTGGCACGCAGAACATCGGTTTGATCGCGGGACTCTCCCGTGCTTGTGAAATGAAGCTCCAAGAATTACCGGCGATGGGCAATCTTGCCTGTTTCCGAACATTGTTCAGGGGATGTTTGAGTCGGATGGGTGACGTGGAAATCGTCGAGTGGGATGGGCCTCATGCACCGGGAATCTTGTCGTTTCGGGTGGCTCGGGCAGGATTCGATGCCACTCGCATGGCAGAATACCTCAATGCAAAATACGATATCGCGATCAAGCCCTTGAGGTATCCTGAGTTACCACAAATGCTCCGAGTGTCCTGGTCTTTATCGACCGAAGTTCAAGACATCCTGTTCCTCGCTGAAAAACTCGACGAAGCTTTAGAATTCCACGCGGCATCGTGAATTCACAACGGTGATTAGGAGCCGGCCAGTGGTCGGCCCCTCGATCGTGATACCGATTTGAACGAGAACAGGTGGGATCTTGTATTGTGTATACACTTTGGCAAGCTACAGTGTATGGCAAGATTGCTGTGAGTCGATCGCTTCGGACTGTCTTGCCAACATCCCTGTTCGTCGCTACTGCAGCACATCCGGCGGGGTTTTGAGGAGCTTGGCGAATCGGTTCTTGTCGATGGCTTTCTCGTACGCTTCCTCCGGCGAGATCCATTTCTTGGTGAGGAGATCCTGAATGGCGTCATCTAAAGTCTGCATACCGACGTTCTTCCCGGTCTGCATGGCTGAAGCGATCTGAAAGGTTTTGGCGTCACGGATTAGATTGCTGATGGCCGGCGTACAGACCATTATTTCCAGTGCCGCACACCGTCCCTTCTGATCGATGCGCTTGAAGAGGTTTTGGGCCACCACGACGCGCAGTGCCGTGGACAAGGTGTTGCGAATCTGCGGCTGCTCCGAGGACGGAAAGACTTCAATGATACGGTCGACCGTCTTGGCGGCATTTTCCGTGTGCAGCGTGCCAAACACCAGATGTCCGGTCGCCGCCGCTTCTACCGCCAGCGCGATGGTCTCGAGGTCTCGCATCTCGCCAACCAGGATAATATCCGGGTCCTCCCGGAGGGCTCCACGCAGAGCAGAGCCAAACGTGACGGTATGTAAGCCGATCTCTCGGTGATTGACGATGCAGCTCTTGCTCTGGTGGACGAATTCGATCGGATCCTCGATGGTTAGGATGTGATCCTTCCGGTTACGGTTCGCATAGTCGACCATTGCCGCCAACGTCGTCGACTTTCCGCTGCCGGTGGGGCCTGTGACCAGGACCAGTCCTTTCCGCAACATCGCCGCGCGTGTCAGGACTGGCGGTAATCCCAATTCTTCAGCAGAGAGGACCGTGGTGGGAATTTTCCGAAAGACAGCCCCCATCCCGTGCTTGTGGTTGAAGAAGTTGGAACGGAAACGGGCTAATCCCGGAATTTCATATCCAAAGTCCATATCGCCGGTCGCTTCGAACACCTCTTTCTTCGAGCTTGGTGTGATCTCGTAGAGCATGTCGTGGAGTACTTGGTTGTCGAGCACCGCCGTCCCTGGGAGGCGTTCCAATTCACCGTTGATGCGGAAAGTCGGGACTTGTCCTGCAATCAAATGCAAGTCCGACGCCCCCTGTTCGATCATCATGCGAAAGAGTTCATCAATCTTCGGCATTGTTCAGTAGCCTCCTTATTACGACCCCTTTCACTATACGGGTTTTTGGCACACCGACAAGTAAAACGCGGATCGCGTACGGCTCGGAATTAGCCCAGCGAGTCTACGCCTTGCCTCTTGTGCTGACCCGTCGTCTTCGATTACTGTCACCGGCATGGAAGGCGAGGCCACCGACCCTCCGATTTCGGATGAGGTAACTGACAAGATCGTTATCTACTGGGAGCGGGAATACTCGACCGCGTTTCCGCCGCAACGACTCAAGCTCGACTTTCATCCCCACCGGCCGATGTTGGGCAACATGACATTGGATGAACAGCGAGCACTCGCTGCCAGCGGATACAAGGTGTTGCCGGACGATTGTGGCCCGGTGCGCACGGTAGGGAATTATGGTTGGCTTATTCGCTGTCCGGCCGATGTGAAATTGCGCCGCACAGCTGAGGGGGTTCGGTGGCAATCGCCTCCGATCCTGCCGGAAGAGCGACTGCTCGGGTACAAGACGTTTTCTGGGATGTATGTCGATTTGATTCTAAACAGCGGCTATCCCAAGCTCTGCTGCGGGGTCAGGTTGTACTATCCCAAGCATGTCGGCCTGATGATGAAGGATGTCCCCAACCACTTTTACCATCACCCAGACCGAACGTTTACAGTTTGGGAAGGTATCAAGACGCAGGAGTACAAACGCACACCGAATCAGTATGCGTGGCTGCCGGACTATGAAGCGTTCACGGCCAATTTTCTTCTGCAGCTACAGAAACCCACCACTATCAAGCGCGGCGATCCCATCGGGATAATCCTGCCCGTCCTCCTGCCAAAACAATTCACGCTCGAAGAAATTCAGCATCCGCACTCGGCGCGAGACCAAAGTGAGCTGGATTGATTGTCGCGACCGGTCCGGGCTCTCTTGATACGATTCGTTGGGTCGTGCATTGCTGCTGATTCATAGATCGGATGGTTGAGCATGACTCGTGGGAGGCAATATTTCTGGAAGGCATCGTTCATACAGCTACTCATTGTGTTCTGCCTTCTCTGTGACACCCTACATGCGCTCGCTCAGCTCGAACGTTTGAGGAAATTCAAGAGTACCGGGTTAGGGGTCACTGACACGCCGATGGTCGAGATCCCTGCCGGGGAATTCATCATGGGGCTTGATGGGGTTCATGCACTGGAAGATGAGCGGCCTGCGCATCGCGTCTGGCTCGATGCCTTTGCCATCGATCAGTATGAGGTCACAACAGCCCAATATGCGGAGTTTCTTAGTGCGGAAAAACAAATACCTCCCTGGCAATGGGAAACTGTGGCACTTTCTCGCCATGGCGATAGACGAGTCATTGGTGTGAGCTGGCATGATGCTGCGGCCTATTGTCAGTGGAAAGGGAAGCGTCTCCCGACGGAGACAGAATGGGAAAAATCGGCACGCGGTACCGATGGCCGGTCCTATCCCTGGGGCAACCAGGCGCCGACGAACCAGCGTGCCAACTTCGCGCTAGGCGCCAGGTTTAGTTATGACCTTGTGCTCGCGCCGGTACAATCTCATCCTGAGGGCAGGAGTCCGTTCGGGCTCCATCATATGGCTGGGAATGCGTATGAATGGGTCCAGGACTGGTATGCGATCGACTATTACGATGGCTCACCTGATCGAAACCCAACTGGGCCTGAGCAGGGCCAGTTCAAAGTGCTGCGTGGCGGATCCTGGTCGGATCTGCCCAAGTATCTCCTCACCTATGGACGATTCAAGCTTCCGTCGGACACCCGCAATAGCTACACAGGTTTTCGTTGTACACGGTCGGCCGCGGAGTAGCATGCGCTCTCACAGTTTCCGGCCAGGGGCCGTCAGTGTGATTGCTGATCCAATGCGTATAGTGGGAGCGGTTTCGCCTAAACTCACTGTTTCGTCAAGGATGATGTGTCATCGGGTTGGAGGAGATTCGAGGGAAGAGCGTCGTTGGGTTGGGCGGTTGCCAACGGAGGTATCGTTGGTCGCCTCACCAGCTTGTGACGGAGTGACGACTGTGGCGTTGTAGGGGAGACGGAACTTTGATCAGAGCTGGAAGGGATTCCGGTTAACTCGAGCGTAGCGTGTGGTGTGCTCTGTAGTTGAGGGCGATGGATCAAGCTGCGAGAGCCACTCTTCAGTGGCTCGGCACTCACGATACTGGCGCAGAGCACGAGTGTGAGTGTCATGCACGATGCTGCGATGATGTCTCTAGAATGAACCATCAGAATCATGTCCAGCGTGGCGCAATTCGATAGTGAGATCACGGTACTACGCAACCGATATGCCAGGAGGCGGGAAAGAGCTTGGCGTAAGGACGGTTCTCATAACGTCGCATTGCGCAACGTTTTTGTCGGATAGTGAATGTCCAGAGACGGGACGGGACAGTCGATTTGTACCAAAAGGCATTTCTTGAGTGAACCACTTCGAACACTCGCAGGCAGCCAGAAACTCAATACAGGAGCCAATTTGAGGTGCTATCGGAGTAGAGGGTTATCGCTGCACGGGGGCGAGGTGCTGGATCAACCAGTCGGCAATGACTTGTGTCATGTGCGTGAAGTCTGCACCTTTTGTAAATTGATGGTCCGCGCCCGGTACCAGCTCGAGGTGTTTCTTGACGCGTAGGGCTTCATAAAGTCGTCGACTTTGATGGAGCGGGACATGCTCGTCCTTGTCGCCCTGCACAATGACGGTCGGAGCCGTGATTGATCGTGCGGGGCTGTAGGCGATCTGCCGGAGACAATCTTCATAAAAGGCATACTGCAATTTGACTCGGTCAGGGCCATCGAGAATATCAGGAATTGTGTCGGTTGCTTTCCACTGTGCTAGGCCGTCGTCTCCAAACTCCAACCGTAGCTCCTCTGCGAAATCCACCACAGGGCATTTGAGCGCCAGGCAATCCAGATCTGTCCGTTGCGCGGCTGTCAGAATCGACACGAGACCGCCGAAGCTGGATCCCATCAGACCGATGCGGCAAAACCCCTTCTGTCGCATCAAATCAATCGCTGCGGCGGCTTGTTCAATCGCCACGGTGATCGTGATCTGATCGAATGGGCCCTCGCTCTCCGCTTGTCCAAAGAAATCAAAACGAAACGTCGCGATGCCGTGACCTGTGAGCATCCGAGTCAGGGCATTGTTTGTCGAGCTGGTTTTCGAAGAAAGAAATCCATGACACAGTACCGCGACCCGATCGGTTTCGCCGGGAGGCCTGGTTAAGATGGAGGCTACTCGATGTCCACAGGGATCAAGAAAGGAGAATCGTTCTTCCACGGCAGGATTGTATCAGAATCTGCTTACTCGGTCAGCCACGAGGATAGCGAAGCTGTACGGTCATGCCGTCAGCTTTAGCTCATCGGGGGGCATCTGATGGGTGGCAAGATGCTCCGGCTGCTTGGCCACGATGGCGGACAACTTGATCGAGAAGAGCACATAGCTGGTCAGTAGAAGAATGAGACATGTCCACAGGGCACTCTGGAGGTAGAGGGAGCTCAGCGGCACATTCCAGGCGAGAGCGGCTAAGATGCCGAGGCCCATGGTTCCGAGGGAGAGAGTGGCGATCTGTACGGATCCCCAACGGTTCATCATAGAAGTCAGTTGATCGAGATAGAGGGTGCGCTTTTTGTGACTGGTGACGCGATTGGCTGCGAGGGTAACGGGAATCAGATAGGAGAAAGCGCCCATGATTGCGTTCACGATGAAACCGATGAAGGCCATATGGGTGTAGGCAACCAGGTGGAGTTTGCCGTATGGCAGCGCTGGTGGGTCAGATAGGTGATTAGCTCCAACAAAGACACCGAGGATGATCGTAAACAGGAGAAAGAAGGTGGAGACCAAGAGATGGTCCGAGGCGGCACTTCCGGTATGGCGCGAAGTGAGCCACGTTCTGAACAGATGGATGGCCAGGAGACCCACGCCCACAAACAACATGGCACCCGCCATCATTTCAACGGAAACAGATGAATTGAGGAATCCACCGATTAAGACAACTACCCCGATCGGGAGAAAGGTGGTCGTCAGCTGCACCAGCCTCGGGCTCGCGTGCGGGGTGCCCCAGACGATCGGCAGGAGATGGTGTATCATGCCGATGATGATCAGAACCACAAAGCCGAGCACGACAAGATGAATGTGTGCGAGTCGCACATAGCCGTAGGATTCCGGAACGATCCCCAAGGCCATGAGCTCTCCGCAGATCGATCCGCTGACAAGGCCAAAGAAAGCCAGTGCGTAATACCATGAATGGCTCCACGAGGAATTCCAAACCTGCTGCGCACGAGCCCAGAGGCTGCGGATGGCAGAGAGAAAACCGGCGATCACCACGAAGCCGGCGATGCTCACGAGCAAGTCGTGATGCAGCCAAAATCCCACGAGCATTCCAACGAGGCCGCCATTCAACGCCAACAATGTGATGGGATGCGAGTCCAATTCCATTCGGACCTTTGACTGTGGTGGAGCGATGAGCAGAAGAAACCCGCCGAGAATAATCTGAGCCACCCCGCCGATCAGCACCGCATGAACATGGAGTGCTCGTATCCATGACGGCAGTGGGGTGCCACGAACTAACCCAATGAGAATTGCCAATCCGAGGATTGATGCAAGGGTGAGCCAGGTGAAACCTGTGAAGCATAACGTAAGCGGTGAGTAGCTCCGTGAACGCATCTAGCGGTTCCCTTAGCGCTCCAAGAAATAAAAATGATCGGTGGGACCGTGACCGTGGCCGATGGCGAGTCCATGTCGGATCGCTTCTGTGACGTACGCTTTCGCCGCCTGCGCGGAATCGAGAATGGATCGTCCACGAGCAAGATGCGCGGCCAGCGCAGAAGCAAACGTGCAGCCGGTGCCGTGGGTATGGCGTGTCTCAATGAATTCCCCTTTCAGCACGTTGAAAAACCGTCCGTCATAGAGCAAGTCGGTTGCTCGTTCGTGGAGGAGGTGGCCGCCTTTGATGAGGACGTGCTTGCATCCGAACTGATGGATCACCTTGGCGGCTCGACGCGCATCGGCCAACGATCGAATTTCAATCCCTGACAGTTGCTGGGCCTCATGCACATTCGGTGTCACGATCAAGGCGAGTGGGAGCAGCGTCGTTTTAACCGCCTCGACAGCATCCGGCTGCAACAGAGGATGGCCACTCTTGGAGATCATGACCGGATCCACGACTAAGTTGGTGACTTTTTGAGGGGCCAGCATGCGCACGACCACCTCGACGATGGCTGAGGATGACAACATCCCGGTCTTGACGGCGGCCACGTCGAAGTCGTCGAAGACGGCGTCGAGTTGCGAGGCGATGATGGCAGGAGGCAACTCGAAGACATCCGTCACGTCTTCGGTGTTTTGAGCCGTGATGGCGGTAATCACGGACATGGCAAAGACACCGTTGGCGGACATGGCCTTGAGATCGGCCTGAATTCCCGCACCTCCGCCGGAGTCCGAGCCGGCAATGGTGAGCACTTGTTTCAACGTATTCGACATAGGTGGCTTTCTAAGGCGTTGTTTCCGCAGGACCGGGTGAGGGTCCGAGCGTCAGTCCATCAATTGTGAACGAAGCGTCTCGCCTTGGTAATGTTTCGTGAAAATGAAAGGTAAACTGAGAGGGCGATTGATCTGATGAAGCGGTGAAGACGAGGACGGCCCGCCGTTTTCTCTGAGGCGATAGTTCAAGGCCACGTGTGCACAGACCTTCCCGATTCTCCTCGACTCCCTGGTGCCATACCGTTCCATGCTCATCTTTCAGTACCGTGTCTTGCAAGCGGCACAGGAGTTTCAGGTCACGGGAGGAATGGTTTTCAATGGTGACGTCCAACTTCACTCGGCTGTCGTGTTTGTCGATCGACGTGAGGACGAACTCGTAGTACTCGTTCCGATGAGTCCCTAGGCCGATCGGAGGGGCAGGCTCATGTAGACTCTCGATGGGGACCACCGGCTGCGGAGACTCCTCTTTTTTGAAGAACAAGGTCAACGGGCCGGCTTTCGGCAATGTGGCTCGTGCGGCGCCGATAGGTTGGCCGTTCGAGGGATTGATCAGCTTGGTGGTGACCTGTAGGCCGTCCGGAGTCTCGATCGAAACTCCGCTGATAAACGCATCGGCGCGGATCGCTTTGGCTACGCGTTGGACGGCTTTCGCATGGTCCGAGTCGATCTGATCTACGTGGAGTTTCTTGAGCGTCGAATAGGTGAGCGTTCGATCGACCACCGTCAATTCTCCTGCCAGCATGATTTGAGTTCCAAGCTCTTCGGCAAGGAACTGTCCGATCGCCGTGGGCTTTCCCTGTGAATCGGTAAAGTCGAGAAAGGCCAGACGTGGTGTCTTGGCTTTCGTTGCCCGTTCAGTGATCGCGTCAGCCAACTGTTTGAGGGCCTCCTCATAACGCGCTCCAGCCCAAGAGGACGTTGGATAGGGAAATGGCGACAGCAGGGCGAAGAGCAGTATCAGTGATCCGATCATAACCATGAACTGATGTCATTATACTCAGGGCGGAGCGAGAGTCTAGCAGGGGGACAAAAACAGGAACGACAGGAATCTCTTCCGTTCTCGCGACTATTCACTGATGCTTTCCCGGATATAAATCGGTATTCTCTCTCTTCTGTGTATGTGGAACATCGAGGTAAGGAGGCATTCTCATGGCAAAGAGTAGAAAGTATCGCGGCGAAGTCCCCCTGCATGATCGATATGGGCCGGAGGCGAAGTATGCAGTCGAAGCCGAGGCGCTGCTCCCAACAACGAAGCATGAGGAGGAAATCGCCCGCGGCCTTCAGCTGGGCTTACCTGGCGCTGATTCGATCATAGATCGCCGCATCCCGACATTCAGTCGTGGAGAGCTGCCTCACTTTGCCGGAATCAATACATTCACCAAAGCGCCATACGTGGAGGACGTGCGCAAGTGCGGCGAGTATGATGTCGCAATTCTCGGGGCCCCATTCGATGGCGGGACGACCTATCGCTCGGGCACCAGGTTCGGCCCGCAGGGGATTCGTAAGATCTCAGCCTTATACGGCACGTATAGCTTTGAGCTCGGGGTGGATCTACGGGAATCGGTCTCCATGTGCGATCTCGGAGACGTGTTTACTATCCCGGCTAATATTGAAAAGACGTTTGATCAGGTCAGCAAAGGTGTTGCACATGTCTACGCAAGCGGCGCCTTTCCCGTGGTGCTGGGTGGAGATCATTCGCTCGGCTTCGCGACGGTGCGAGGCGTGGCGCAACATCTGAACGGCAAGAAACTCGGGATCATCCATTTCGATCGGCACGTGGACACACAAGACACCGATCTCGATGAGCGGATGCATACGACGCCGTGGTTTCACGCGACCAATATTCCCAACGTGCCGGCGAAAAATCTCGTCCAGATCGGTATCGGCGGCTGGCAGGCACCCAGGCCGGGCGTCAAGGCGGGGCGCGAACGGCAAACCTCGATTATGACCGTCACCGATTGTGTGGAGATGGGGATCGAAAATGCTGCGAAACAAGCATTGGAAGTCGCGTGGGATGGCGTGGATGCGGTCTGGCTCAGCTTCGATGTCGATTGTTTGGATGCCGCCTTTGTGCCGGGAACGGGCTGGCCAGAACCGGGCGGATTTATGCCGCGTGAAGTGCTCAAGTTCCTTCAAATCATTGCGGATACCAAGCCACTGGCCGGCATGGAGATCGTGGAATGTTCACCGCCCTACGATGCGGCCGAGATCACCAGTCTCATGGCCACGCGGGTGATCTGCGATGTCTTGGCCTGCCAGGTACGATCAGGGCACTTGGCCGGGCGAAAAAAACAATGACCGGTGCGGTGAGCTTGTCCTGGCCACAGGAACAACACAGGCTTCTTCGTATGGTGTCTGATGGCTGAGCCAACGATCACTTGCCCTAATTGTACGACCGAAATCAAACTCACGGAATCCCTCGCGGCTCCGCTGATCGAATCCACTCGTCGTGACTATGAAAAGCGTTTAGCCCAGAAAGATGCCGATGTGGCCAAGCGCGACGTTGTCCTGCGCGAGCGGGAGGAAGCGATCACCAAGGCGCAGCAAACACTCGACGACCAGGTCAAAGAAAAACTTGACTCAGAGCGTACCAAGATTGTGGCTGAGGAAGCGAAAAAGGCCAAGCTCACCTTACAGAATGACCTGGATCAAAAAGCGCAAGAAGTCACCGACCTTCAGGAAGTCATCAAACAACGAGAAGCCAAATTGGCCGAAGCGCAGAAAACGCAAGCGGATCTCTTGCGTAAACAGCGCGAACTGGACGATGCGAAGCGTGAGCTGGAGTTGACGGTCGAAAAGCGGGTTCAAGAGGGATTGATGGCGACCAGGGAACAGGCCAAGAAAGAAGCCGAAGACGGGCTCAGGCTTAAAGTCCTTGAGAAAGAGCAAACCATCACCTCGATGCAGAAGCAGATTGAGGAGCTGAAACGAAAGGCCGAGCAGGGCTCTCAGCAACTTCAGGGGGAAGTCCAGGAATTGGAGTTGGAGGCTCTGTTGCGGGAGAAGTTTCCTTGGGACACGATTGAGCCCGTTCCCAAAGGCGAACATGGGGGGGATGCGCTTCAGCGCGTTGTGGGGCCTCATGGGCAGCCATGCGGCACGATCATTTGGGAATCGAAGCGGACCAAGAACTGGAGCGATGGATGGCTGGCTAAGTTGCGGGAAGATCAGCGGGCTGCCAAGTCTGAACTTGCCGTCATCGTGAGCCAATCGCTTCCTAGAGAAGTTGAGACATTCGGGTTGGTTGAAAACGTGTGGGTGACCCACACGAAGACGGTGCTCCCATTGGCGCTCGCACTTCGCCAGACACTCATCGAAGTCGCCTCCGCGCGCCAAGCGTCCGAGGGCCAACAAACCAAGACGGAAATGATCTACCAATATCTGACCGGCCCCCGCTTTCGCCATCGAGTCGAAGCCATTGTCGAAGCGTTTTCGACCATGAAGGAAGATCTCGATAAAGAGAAGAAGGCCATCATCAAACAATGGGCCAAGCGGGAAGAACAGATCGACCGCGTGATGCAGGCCACTGCGGGCATGTATGGCGATCTTCAGGGCATCGCCGGAAAAACGATTCAAGAGATTGAAGGACTGGAGTTACGCTCGCTCAGCCCTCCGTCCTCATGATTGTCCGGTATGGTTTCGGTGTGAGGATCAGCACCTGAAGATGATACCTCCACATACCGCACCCCGGTAAAGCAGAATCACCTCGAGTCGTCGATCATCTTTGTGCACTCCGATGATTCCAGCCAGCAATGTATTTCATTCAGTTTATCAACAACTTGGAAGGCCTTCACCTGAGTCGGGCTATCGGTTGGATGGCCAAGCTCCTCAGTGCACTTTGGGAGGAGTTTGACAAGCGCGCTTGTAACTAGGGTACACTGCTCCCCCAATATTCCCCCTATCGCTCCTATTGTCCAAGGAGGCCTCCATGCGGAACAGCTTCTGGTTGAAGATGCTCGGCGCAGCAAGTCTGGTTCTCTTGTGCATGACAAGTTGGGTCGGCGCCGAAGAGCCGGCTGGTCCCATCAATGAGGCACGGCTGGTCGCGCAATATAACTACTCGATCCATATCCTGGCCATGTTGGTCGTCGGCTTCGGATTTCTCATGGTCTTTGTTCGACGATATGGGTTCGGTGCGACGACCGGCACCTATCTCGTGGTTGCAACCGGGTTGCCCCTGTATATGTTGTTGCGTGCCAACGGCGTGGTGGGGCATGAGATTCAGACGCATTCGGTCGAAACGCTGATGTTGGCTGAATTTTCAGTCGCAACGGCGTTAATCGCCATGGGGGCAGTGCTGGGACGGTTGCGTGTGTTTCAGTACGCCTTGCTCACATTGCTACTCGTGCCGCTCTACGCGCTCAACGAGTATTTGGTACTGGACAACGGCTCGGGGCTCACGAAAGGGTTTCAGGATTCGGCAGGCTCGATCGTCATCCATGCGTTCGGCGCGTATTTCGGGTTGGCGGCTTCCTTGGTGTTGACAACCGCGCAGCAGCGCAGTCAGCCGATCGAATCCGATCCGACCTCCGATCGGTTTGCTATGCTTGGGTCGATGGTGTTGTGGTTGTTCTGGCCAAGCTTCGCGACGGCGATCGTGCCATTCGAGGAGATGCCTCAAACGATCGTGAACACCATTCTCGCGCTGAGCGGAGCGACGCTCACGACCTATTTCTTGAGTACCTATTTCCATCATGGAAAAACCTCGATGGTGGACATGGCCAATGCCGCACTGGCTGGCGGGGTGTCGATTGGTTCGACCTGTAACCTGGTAGGGCCTGTCGGGGCGTTCTCGATCGGGTTACTCGCCGGCGCTCTTTCGGTCATCGGATTCGTGTTCATTCAACCGATGCTGGAATCTAAAATAAAATTGGTCGATACCTGTGGCGTTCACAATCTACACGGCATGCCGGGATTACTGGGCGGCCTCTGTGCAATTTTTGTCGTTCCCGGTGTTGCCGGCGTACAATTGACCGGTATCGCCATGACGCTCGGGATTGCTATTGTGGGGGGTGTGATCGCCGGCCTGGTGATCAAGGCGACCGGCACCACCGAACAGGCCTATGAAGATTGCCATGAGTTTTCGCACGTGCCGGGTCCGGAGAGTGAACGAAAGGTTGAAGAGATGGCGTTGGGAGCCAAAGCCGATATCGAGGTGTTGCAGAAGGAATTGCTGACTCGGACTGCATCTCAAATCCGGTCCGGGAAAGAGGAGCCAAGGCCAACTGCGTAATGCGTAAGCGGTTTCTTGCAGCTTTGGCACCGATCACGACGGGGATATCGAGACATGATTGGCTTGTCGATCCGGCCTTCAACCGGGTGGGTAAGCCATCTTACCAGATCTTCGATCCTTGATCAGGGTGCCGTGCTGCGCTTCATACCGCCAGGGTCGCCCGTGCATGCGTAGGGCGGCACGAGGAGAATATCGGTTTTAACTAGCTGGATGATACCTGCCGCACGTTGAGCGTTCCGCTTTTGATGTGAAGATCGCGCTGGGGGAAGGGGATCTCAATGCCCTCTTCTTTGAACGCCCGGCTGATCGCAAAGTACAACTCGCTGCGCAGCACTCCGGGAACCGTCGAGAACTCTCTCGTCCACACCCGGAGTAAGAAGTCCAACGAACTGTCTCCGAATCCATCGAACAGTACGGAAGGTCCCGGCTCTTTGAGAACTCCTCGATGAGCCTGCGCCACCTCAAGAAGCACCCGGCGAACTTGCTCAGGGTCTGAGCTGTACGATACTCCGACGGGGAAGTTGAATCGGACATCCCGATTCGTATAACTCCAGTTGACGACCTTCGAGGAGATGAAGTCGGCGTTCGGAACGATGATCGCAATATTGTCGTTCGTCACGATCGTGGTGGCGCGCGGCGAAATATTGACGACGTCGCCATGCACGTCGCCCACTTCGATGCGGTCTCCCACCTTGATCGGTCGCTCCAACAGGAGAATGATCCCGCTGACGAAGTTGTTGGTGATGCTCTGCAGCCCGAATCCGACCCCGATGCCGAGCGCGCCGAAGAGAACCGTCAAGGTGCTGAGGTTAATGCCGGCTGTCTGGAGGATGATGATCAGGCCGAGGGCCACCACGATATATCGAACGATGGCGCCTATGGCATGTCTCACTCCAAGGTCGACATGGCTTCGTGAGAGCAGCCGTTCGACGATCCATGTTTTCAGTTTGGCGGTGGAATAAAAGAGCGCCACGACCAGGATCGTCAGATAGAGCACGGTGCCGAGGGTAATGGTCGTGTCGCCGACCGAATACAATGGGATGTGGGAGAATGTATCTAGGGGGTGCAAGAGCTCACTCAGCCAATCCATCGCTGCTCCTCCATGCCTACGGCTATCAATGATCGATGAACCAAATCAACGAAAAGAGCAAGAGGTGCTGTCCGGGAGTCAGTCCGATCATGCCGGGGCCGATGAAGTCCCCCGTGAAGAAACCGCCCTCAGTGCCGCGCGAGTCGTCGTAGCGGTGCTCAAGTCTGGCGAGTAGGGTGTGGAGATCGATGCACCACTTGTATTCCAGCGTCGTAGTCACGGCCGCGATGAATTGTTCGGAACCGGTGATCCTCGCGTTGCGATCCCAATAAAACTCCGGACGGAGCGCCACGCTCCAGGGGCCGCTGACATTCCAGTGAGCATAGAGCGCTCCTGCTGTCCAGAAGGTCCGGGGATGGCCCGGAAGCTCGGCGGCGTTTTCGGTGCCGATATCGTACGCCGCAGCAAAGGTGAACGGTCCGTCTTTCCATTCGATGATGCTGTCGGAGAAAAATCGCCAGAACTCGATAGCCGTGTTTGACTGGTCCGCGCCATAGTACAGGTTCTCCGTCAGGGTCAGACGGGTGGTGGGCTTCCAGGCGACTTGCATGCCATAACTAGGCTGATTGTTGATGTGGGACAGATAATTATATTCGTTGATGATGTAGAATCCGACCGTCGTCGCCTCGTTGACCGGATACGTCGCGCTGAGTCCGAAGACGAAATAGGGCGCGTTGTCGGCCATATAGCTGCGAGTGTAGTTCAGGTTGTATCTGGCATAGATCGATTGATAGCCGATGTAACTGTTGAAGAGTCCTGCTGTCACCTTCAACCCATTTCCAATCGGGGCAAGGAATGAGACATTGGCTCGGGAAAAATGTTTGAGCTGAGTTGCATGGTCGATAGGTTTGTCACGATCTGGAATTGTGGAGGGAACGAGGCCGTCTGCGTCGTGACCTTCCTGGAGGCCGAATTCAAGACCCCAGCGTGAATGCTGGGACGGGTCCTTTCTTACGTACCCGACCGCCATGTTGAGCGCCGGTTCATTGACGCTGGGTGTCGTGGTCTTGGACCGCCACAGATGGTTGTCGGGAAAGTTGAAATTGAGCTCGTAGCTGAGGTCGAGCAATCCGCCGTAATGCCAATCCGACTGAGACGGTTCCTCTCCGGCCGCTGGCCCGACTCCAAAGAACAGAATAGCGAAGATACCGAATAGGAAGGTCACGAAGCTCGACCGTCTCCGCCTGACGGGGGTGATTCCTGATGCTGTTGAGTTGTGCCCAACGGCCAACTCCGCCAGCTTGGTGCATGGTAGGTCTTCGGGAGGTATTCATCAGGAATCGTCGTTCTGTTGCCGTCACGGATCTGGGTGTAGTGAGGCGACATAATCTCAACCCCAGCCTCATTGAACTGGTCCCGGATATGCTGGTGGAGTTCCGAGTAGATGGTGGCCATCTTGTTCGGAGCGCCCGTATAGGCGTTGACCTCATACCTAACATAAAAGTCATCCAGACTGGTTTGCAAGACGAAGGGCTCCGGTGTTTCCAGAATATGCGCTGTCTGCTTGGCCGCTGCAATGAGCAGCTCATGAACTTTCTGCCACGGGGCGTCGTAACCGATGGTTAAGCTTGTATGGAGAATGAGCGGTGGAGGCTTCATCGATGATGAACTGAAGTTGATGATGTGTGAACCGAGGACGAGGGCATTAGGAATCGTGACGTCGACGTTCTTGATAGTTCTGATTCTTGTGACGAGGAGCGTTTTTTCCGTGATGTCCCCGACCGTATCGGCAATTTTGACTCGATCTCCGACGCTGAATGGTCGCATGTAGGTCAAGACCACTCCGGCGACGATATTGCTGAACGATCCGGCCGCGCCCAATGACACGAGCACTCCAAGAAACACCGAAATGCCTCGAAACGCCTCTGAATGGGATCCTGGGATATAGGGAAAAATAGCGACTGCAGCCAAGACGAGAACAAAGAACCGCACGATCTTGTAGGTGGGGGTTGCCCATTCGCGATGGAAGCCCTGGAAGGTGATCGCCCCTCGCTTAATTCCATTGAAGAACATGTGGATGAGCTTGATGATGTAGTTGGTGACGACGATGATGATGGCGATGGCGATGACATCGGGTAGCGAGGTGACGAACTCCTGAGCGATCATCTTGATCGGCTCAATCATATAGTTCAACAGTTCGACGGAGAGTTTGCGGGTGGAAGGAAAGAATCCCAGAATCGACGTGACGTAGAGGTAGGTGAGGGAGACGTATGCTGCCAATCGAAGGGCTCGTAACAGCACCAGCAAGCTGTCCGAGATTTGCGCGCCGGACAGCATTTCCACTCGCTGGATTTTGAACGAGTATGTTGTCGTGAAGCCCCACGCGGAAACCTTGTCGAGCATGCTGGGAAAGACCTCGCGGAATGCCTTTAGGAAGGCCAGGAACAAGCCTGTGGCGACCAGGGCGAGTAGAAGGCCGATGGCCAGCTCACCCCAATTGCCCAGCAAGGCCTGAATCTGTTCAAACGGTACGGCCAACGCCTCCAGAAACCGCTGCTCAAACACGCGTGTTTGGGGAAAGAGGTTCAAGACGAAATGAAAGTACCAATACAACCCGAGACCGGAGAGGACACCTCGAAGGGTTTTGCTGCAGAACACCAGGACATTGCTGAGGTGCTCTGCTGCGATCAGCTCCAAGCCGTGAAGTGACACAGCGCGCACTTGTGTCTCACTCCAAGCCTCGAGGGCTTCGTAGAGTCGAGGAAAGAGGACATGGAAGGCCACAGCGAAGAAAATCAATAAGGCGGTTGCGACGCCGGCCCACAGCAGATTCCGCAAGGTCATCGGGGACGCCGGTTCTCGCGATGATTGAAGGGAAGGAAGAGCCAGGATCGCTTCCCGTATCGTTTCCGTCTGCTCTTCGGCCAAGAGGTGTCGCGGTTTTCCAGCTGCCTTGGCCTCATTGTCGGTCACCACGAAGAGAACTTCTTCCGATGTCAACACATAGGCTGTCTGTTCATGGTCTTCGACTCTCAGGCTATCGATGACGGAAGGTGTCGCATGGGTCAGCCGATCCAGGCGCTTCTCGATGGCTGCTGCCCGAGAGGCTGCATCGACATTGGCGAGCCCTGTCTGAAGCGTGAACAGGGTCTCGCCATGGAATCGAACCGGAACGCCTGAGCCGGATCCCGACGGATCGGCAAAGGCGGGAACAGCGGTCAGCCCGGTCATTACGGCGCAGCAGATGGCGAGCAGTAGCCCGTGAGTCCTGGTTGTGTGGGAGTCGTGTGTGCTCAAATATTCAAGTTCCCTTCTTGGTCCGTGTCCCTGATTTCAGGATAAATACGGATGTTATTGTGCCATGCCACCATGTTTTGCGCTAGAGATGAACCAGTTGCGGCAGCCTCTGCCTCCTCACCGCGATTGGTTGCCTAAAGAGGGAGGTGGAGGCATAATGCTTCAGCGAGTGCGGTCCTAGTCGTTCGGAAGTGGTTGTGGATATGGAGTTTTTGAGCGTCGACCTTGTGCTGGGCTTAACAGGATTGATCATCCTGGTCGGCTTGGCGGGTGAGTTGGTTTTCAAACGGACCGGCATTCCCAGTGTACTGTTTCTGATGGGATTCGGGATTCTGCTCGGACCTGTATTTCATGTGGCTGAACCCACTGCCGTCATGAAGCTCGCTCCGTACTTCGGTACCCTCGCGCTGCTGATCATTCTCTTCGACGGCGGGATCAACCTCCACATTATGAAAGTCGTCAAGGAGACGCCGATGGCCTTGCTGTATTCCGTGATGGTCTTCGGCCTGACCATTCTCACGATCATGGGTTTTTATGTGTGGATCACCCACGCGCCCTGGTTGCATGGTTTGCTTCTGGGCACCATCTTGGGGGGCACCGCGGCCGCAATCATTATCCCTGTGACGTCGCATATGTCTTCGCTCAGTGATTCGACGAAGGTGATGTTGAGTCTTGATTCGGCCATCTCAGAAGTCTTTGTCGTAGTCCTCGCGCTGGCCCTGATGGGGACGATGAAAGATCCAGATGGCGGAGGACATTTTATTCGCGAGGTATTTCATGCCTTTTGGGATGCGATCATGCTGGCGCTCCTGGCAGGAGCACTGTGGGCGCGGCTACTGGCATGGCTCGAAGGGCAAGCGCTGTCTTACATGCTCACGATGGCGGCGATTCTGGTGCTCTACTATGTGGCGGAACTGATCGGCGCCAATGGAGCCATTACGATTCTTTTGTTCGGGCTCGTCCTCAGCAACATGGAGTTCCTCATTGGGCACATGGTGAGGCCTATCCGTATGTTGATTGGGTATGAGTTGGACCAAGCAAAATTCATGTTGAGTGAGTTCATGAAGCGGATGCACGAAGAGCTCTCGTTTCTGGTGCGGACGTTCTTCTATGTGTTGCTGGGGTTGATCCTGGATTTCTCATCCATAACCGTCGAGATTGCGTTGATGAGCGTGGCGTTATTCTGTATCGTCGTGATCGTGCGGGCCGGCGTGACCGAGGGGCTGTCTCGAGTAACCGACTCATGGAATATGAGCGAGCGTTTGGTGATCGCCGCGATGTTCCCACGTGGTGTGGCGACCGCGGTCATGGCGTTTCTTCCGATCTCAACCGGAATCTCTGGGACGGAATTGTTCCCGATCTATGCGCTGACCGTGATCGTCCTGTGCGTGCTTGGCATGACGTTGGTGTTGACGCTGTATCAACGAAGGCATCCTTCAAGTTCTACTGAAGCGGTGCCAGAACCTTCTATTTTGTGAACACGTTCCGAGTCACGACCCGTCTGTTTGGCTCTCCGTGATATGTCCCTGATTGAAACGATCACCATTTTGGTCTGCCTGTCCGCTGTGTTCAGCTATCTGAACCATCGGTACATCAAGTTACCGGTCACGATCGGCCTCATGGCCATCGCGCTGGTGATGTCGCTTGTTCTGTTGCTGCTCGGGAAACTCGGCTACGGAATCCAGGGGGAAGCCGAGAGCTTCATCCGTAGTATCGATTTTGACGAAACGCTCCTGCATGGCATGCTCAGCTTCCTACTCTTTGCCGGCGCGCTGCATATTAACCTGGACGATCTGTTGGAACAAAAATGGTTCATTGGGACCTTGGCATGCCTCGGCGTCATGGTGTCGGCCTCGATCGTAGGAGGGCTGACGTATCTGATCCTCGGATGGATCGGATTGCCGATTCCATTCATTGGCTGTCTGTTATTCGGTGCGCTGATTTCGCCCACCGATCCCATCGCAGTGTTGGGCATTTTGAAAAATGCCAAGGCTCCGAAACAACTGGAAATCAAGATTACGGGCGAGTCGCTGTTTAATGATGGCGTCGGCGTCGCGGTGTTCCTCGTGCTGCTCGGGGTAGTGGAGACCGGAGCAGTCACGCCTGGATCCATTGTCCTGTTGTTCGTCCAGGAAGCTGTGGGCGGAGCGGCTATCGGCCTCGCTCTAGGATATCTGACCTATATGATGTTGAAATCAATCGATCAGCATCATGTCGAGATTTTGTTGACGCTGGCGTTGGTGATGGGGGGGTATGCATTGGCCGATGCATTACACACGTCAGGTCCGATCGCCGTTGTGGTATCCGGCCTCTTGATCGGCAACCACGGGCGTCACCTCGCAATGTCGGAGACGACGCGAGAGTATCTGGATACGTTTTGGGAGCTCATCGACGAACTACTCAATGCGGTGCTCTTTGTCTTGATCGGCCTGGAAGTTTTGGCCTTGACCTTCAAACCGGAATATTTAGAAGTAGGCCTCATCGCGATCCCGCTGGTGCTATTTGCTCGCTTTATCAGCGTCAGCCTTCCGGTCCAGGTGTTTCGGTTGTTCCAAGAGTTTACGGATCGTGCCACGTTGATCCTGACCTGGGGTGGTTTGCGCGGTGGAATCTCTGTGGCCATGGCGCTCTCGCTCCCACCGTCTCCGTATCGGGATGTGCTTATTACGATGACCTACATTGTCGTGGTCTTTTCGATCCTTGTCCAAGGTCTCACGATCGAAGGTTTGGTGCGAGCTTCGTCACGAGCTTAAGCAACCAAACGCCTGCTGCGGACATCTGGTTCCGAACCCCCTAACAGTGCACGCACTGCGTTTGGCCGCCGAACGGTTATCCGGTGCCGGTCGGCGAACTGGTAAAGAGGACCATGATGTCATCTTGCTGGAGTGGGCCGGCCTCGTTCAGCTTCAAATAGGAATACATGGTTGTCTTCCGATACAGGCGGAGCAAGAGATCGGGGTGCAGCTCGGCCGGGGATTTCCCAATTTCGTCGGGTCGGACCGTTCGCTCAACTAAAGCGACGTGGCCTCCTGTGGTGAGCAGATCATCGAGATACTGCACCATGTGTCCTTGATCGACGGCTGCTGCGAGAATATAGCCGCCGAAGGTCGCAGGCGAAAGAATGGCGTCCGCTCCTCCCTGTTTGAAGAGCTTGACGTTCTCCTCTTCTTTGGCGCTGACGATGATGCGTACCTTTGGATTGAGGTGTCTGGCCGTGAGCAGAATCAGCGCGTTTGCATCGTCGACGCCTGCGGCGATGATGACGGCCTTGGCTTTGTCGATGACGGCATCGCGCAACACGGATTCTTGCGTGTTGTCGGCCTGAAAGGCCGCAATGCCAAGGGTTCCGGCCAACCGTACCCGCTCTTCCAGTCTGTCGATCACCAGGATCTGTTTGGCACTCGTACCGCGCGCCAAGAGTTCCTTCGAGGCCGACATTCCGGTATGGCCGAAGCCACAGACGATGATATGACCGTCGAGATTCGCCTGGAGTTTCGCCATGCGATATTCCTCCATATATTGCCGGATGATCAACTGATAGGCCGTTCCTAAAAACAAGAACCAGATGGCAAACCGAACTGGTGTGACGACCAGCCCATCTAACAGCCGCGCACGTGTGGATACCGGAACGATATCCCCATAGCCGACCGTTGTGACGGTGATCATGGTGAAATACACGACATCCGTGAAGGAAAGTTCGCCGTCGACTTGATCGCGCAATCCATCACGATCGACCCAGAGTAGCGTAAACACAAAACAGAACAGGAGAAACACAAGCAGGAGCCGCGTGCCCAGGATTCTGGCCGGAGACCAGCCATTCGGCATGACCAGTATGCGAGGGCCGCTCGAGTCTGTCCTGTTTCCCCACGCAGATTGGTATTGTGCCATCCAACCAGGTTTGGAATGGGTCTTCATCAGGGGGCGTTCTCTGGGAGAGGAAGAGAATTCATGCGCTGTTGGCGCGGATTCAATGCCGCTATCCTATGAACGTGAACGCCAACGAAAGGGCCCGTATCCGCAGCCTCGCATCTATCTAAGGCACCTGCCTATCGACTGTCAACGGATAGATGATGACCCTATTGCGTGGCGGTGGGATGTGAATCGGTTCCCTGATCTGCACCACTGGTGGCGGCTTCAATTCGTTCGATCACCGGATTTTCAACGAAGGGAGAATAGGTTCTTAGCCGAATTGTGGCCGCGTAGCCTTCTGCAACGAGGAGGTCGATCTCATTGATTTTCAGAGTAAAGGTCGCTAGCAGCACTCCTTTGGGGGTGGACAACGTCATGAGCAAGCGATTCGCATCGCGCTCCTTCTTCACGACCGTCCCCTTCACGGATTCGAACTGGGTGGCCGGGATGAATTGTTGTGTATAGGGGGTCAGTAACTCGGGAGCGGCGAGATCCGTAATGACTGCCGCGAGAAATCCCAGTATGAATCCACCGATGAGACCCGCCCATGCTTTCATGGTTTTGATCCGGCGTCGGGTGGTGGTGGAACGTTCTCGTCTTTATTCGGAGGCTGCGCACCCGATCCTCGTACCATATGCTCGAGTCGCTGGAGAATGTCGGCGGTCGTCTCTCTGGCTCCTTTGGCTGTGTCTTCAGTCTTGGTGGCGAGGTGGTCCATCTGCTGCCTGATATCCTTCAACCCTCCTGTGCGCTGGAGCGCGACGTAGGCCATCGCGACGGCTATGAGTGACAGAATAATTGCCAAGACTTCCATGAGAGTTCTCCATTCTGAGCTGAAGGTGGATCCGGTTCTCCGTACGATGTTGAGGCGTTCCGTGAAAGCCCTCAAAATAGTCACCACTCAGTATGGCATGAAATGGAGGTCTTACGCTAGACGGGGAGTTCGTTAGTTTTCGGCAGGGAATTGCAAGGAGATTTGGGATGGCGTGATCGCAGGTGGTGCGCAGTCCACGGGCCCGACAAATCTGAAGTAATGGATGAGAGGGTAGATTCCAGCTATCTCGTATATTGCTTGTATGGGGGCGCCCGGCTCAGAATCTCTCGTTCGGCGTCAAATCAATCTTGGAGATCGCAGCCCAGCTGGCCACCTTCTGTCGTCGAGCCATACTGAAAATCTCCTTTTGAAGGGTGCCGAGGATGATGGCCTCAATCCCTCTGCTCCGTCGGCGGACGATGATCGCCTCCATCATCGGTGGCGAGACGCCGATGCGGACTCTGTTGCGATAGAGCCGGCATGATGCATCCGCTGGCGGTTGGTTGCGATCGTCTCATCGAGCCACTCGCCACAATTCACGCAATGCCAAGACGGAGACCGTGTGGCCTCAGCTATTTCCAAGAACAACGAATCTGTGAAGCACGGAACCATCAATCCTCGACAGCGTCTGCAGATGTCCACCTGCATCCCACTGGTTCTTCCGGTCACGTCGGAATGTTTCATGCTGGCCTCGTCTCTTTCTCGACCGCAAACATCTACCTGGAGAATCTTCAACCGCGGTCTGTGGGGGTGACACGCAATCTTCTGCATGAGTTCCCACAATAAAGTGTGGAGGGAGTGCGCATCTGAAGGTCCGGCCAAAAGGAGGAGTACTCGCGCGTTTCCAAGCGTCGATGGTCACCGGAATGTTCTGTGACGACAGTTCATGACATCGCGTTGCGGTGGAAGCGAGTGGCTCCTGGTATCGATGGACAACAAAACTAGGCTCTTCCCTAGTTCGTTAGGCATCCAACATCAAGGTAGGGTGAGTTATCAGGATACAGCAGACGATCTCGATTCCGGTGCGGTCAGCTCAAGAGGCGCATCCGCGAACGTGCGGCACTCGAAGGAAGGTATCTCTCAATCTTCACTCCATGAGAGGTGGCGTCATGAACAACTCATTGGGTGTCTGTTCGGTCGTTGCCGCCATTCTATTCGGGGTCTCGTTCGCATTCGCCAATCCATCGATGTTGCCGAACCATGCCGGCTATCCAATGGACAAGGCCGTTGACCCCGTGCATGGCCAGTCTCTCGCGAACGACCCCGGGCAGCGCAACGCAGTCGGGGACCAAGCATTACACAAGGCGGCAGTCACGGATGTTGATCATGTCAAACAGAGCCTGTCCATCAATCGGCAGGACGAGCGCATCTTGGAGAAGCCGGGCGCGGGCATGTTGCCCAAGGTCGAAGGTCCGGTCATCAAGATCGAGCCTCCAGTAAAAGAAGCCACGGAGGTGATTCCTGAGCCAAAGTAACCACTGCCGGTCACCATGAACTCGGATACAGACAAGCAATGGTGAGCACACAATGCCTTTCGGGGCACATACGGAGGAGAACAGATGAACGACAAGAACGTGAACGTTAGGGGAGTAGCGATTATTGGTGTGGCCTGTATCGGCCTAGCCGCGATGATGGGGCTGGCCGGTTGTGAGCAAAAGCAACCGCAGATGGAGGCAAAGCAGGAGACGCCTGCACCTAAGGTTGAGACCGCGCCAGCCGGAGAGGCTAAGACGGAGATATCCGCGACCGAAACTGCAGCAACCCTGAAGGCGCCTGAAGACTCGGCCGGCCGTGCTGAGAATATGGAAGGTGTGGCACACGCTCAGCAAGGTCACTGGGATGTAGCCGAAGGCTATTTCCGTAAAGCCCTTGAAGCCGATCCGAAACTCGCGGAAGCACAATTTAATCTCGGCTTGGCGTTGAGCAAGCAGGACAAGCACGACGAGGCGACCGCCGCGTTCAAGAAGGCGGCCGAAATGGCACCGGACAATACGATGATTACAGAATCTCCGATACTGAAAAAGCACACGAGCTCCTGAGTCCCTACCCGCCAAGGCATGCCCTATCCTACGGGGCATGCCTCATATGAGAAAGATCTTCTTTCCACCCAGTTCATGATCGCTTCTGCGGCAAACGTCTACGAGAGCCGGGTAGTAGCGGTGTGAAGGTCGATGGCCAGGGCGTGAATCATGGATCCTCGTGGAACTATGGTTAGACCGTGGCAAAATTCCTCTACTTCTTCTCCGTGAATTGGCGCGATTTACCCCTTGTGCATTCGATTGAGTCGGATCAAGTGGGAATCGAGGCTGCTTTTTCGCGACTGCCTCAGAGGAAGCTTCTGGTCAGTATCTTGCTCACATAACCGTTACGGGGTCGATGCGGTCTGATGGATGCAGAAATGGCGCAAGAACCACGGTACGTTGTGGGGTAGCGGACAGAGAGGATAATCGGAGGTGAGCCATGCATGTGATGATCGTGACCCATGATGCCGAGCGACAGGCTCGGCTGACGGAATGTCTACGTGATAAGGGATATGAGTTGTCTGTGCCCTTGGCTCGACAACACGTCTTGTCGAGCCTGAAGCAGGAAGCACCGCACGTTCTCGTAGTGGATCTGTACGCGGTGGATCCTAGCGCGACGGAGATCCTCCGGGAGGCACGGAGAGAAGGCTATAGAGGGAAAGTGGTGGTCCTAGCCGGCCCATCGACATCTGCCACTCTTTTAGAGTGTTGGAAAGTTGGGATAGACCAGGTCGTGGGCGGTGTCCAGGTGACCGGCGGGGCGTTCGACCCTGGTCGTGTCGAGGTCGCCATCCGGGCTTCGTGTGAAAAGGAAGTTGTGCAGCGCGCCTGAGGCAGGAGCACGACACAGAAGGCAGCCTACGCGATCAGGGGGCGGAGTTGTGTGCGGCCTCCTAAACCATTTTGCCGTCTACTGGAACGTCCAAAAAGTTCTTTACAGATCCGTTTGCCCTGAGGTTGTCGTCTCGCTTACTGAGGGCGTCCTAACGGACCGCCGCAACAGCAGCAGTTGTTGAGGAAACTCGGCGCGTCCCGCAGGCCTGCACGCGGGCACAGTCCGGACAGATATCGTCATGTCGGTCGAGTTCATTCCAGGTGAGGCCATACCTCTTGAGGTAATGGCGGGCTTCAATCCATTGCGTCTGTCCGTTGTCAGGTTGGATCTCGTCGCAGAGGTAACCGCATCCCACGCAAAAGCGCACCAGCGTTCGGCGCTGTCCTCCCGCTGCGATTCTTGGGGCCGCCGCTGGTACAGACAGTTGATAGACCGAGCCGGCAAGAAGGCG
>Ga0224510_10000399_pt1 | contig 33952 bp, 38 predicted proteins | sample SF_May12_sed_USG_FD_170161 | JGI IMG/M metagenome (GOLD analysis project Ga0224510, IMG submission 170161) | Sediment microbial communities from San Francisco Bay, California, United States - SF_May12_sed_USGS_4_1 | ecosystem: Environmental > Aquatic > Marine > Sediment | place: USA: California... | reverse complement strand
TGTGCGCCTGCGAGCGCCTCCTGACTCTTGAGGGTCAGCTTGCTGAAGTCCATGTCATCTCCTCGAAGCCGGGGGCTGCGCCGACCGATAGAGCACGACCTCGCGCCTGTACGACCGATGCACCGAAGCGATCTCGGCGCGGAGCTCACGCTCCAGCCGCTCCATCCGGACGCGCGCTCGGCTGAGCTCGTCCTGCAGCCGAAGCACATGCTCGACGCCGGCGAGATTGAGGCCGAGCTCGGTCGTGAGCCGATGGATGAGCTGGAGGCGCTCGACGTCCCCGTCCGAGTACAGGCGCGTACCGCCCGGCGTGCGTCCAGGTCGCACAAGACCCTTGTTCTCGTAGAGCCGAAGCGTCTGGGGATGCATGCCCACGAGCTCGGCAGCCACAGAGATCATGTAGCGCGGGCGGTCGGGCATCAGAGGCGCACCCCTTGCCAGCCGCGCTTTCCGGCGATTCCGACGGCCACGAGCGTGATACCGATCGGCACACCGACGATCTGCGGCCAGCCACCGTCGGCAAAGACCAGCTCGTAGATGTTGATAAGGACGAATATGACTCCCAGAGCAACAGCCCCCCGCCACCACTTACGCGCCGGCGTGGTCATGGCGCGAACACCTGCTCACGAGGGTTCTCGCGCGACACCTTCTGGTACCCCTCGAGCGCATCACGCTCGGCCTTCGTCAGCTTCTTGGGAATCGTCACCTTCACGCGTGCGAGCAGATCGCCTCGCCCGCTCCCCTTGAGATGCGGCGCTCCGTGGCCCTTCACTCGCAGGAGCCTTCCGCTCTCCGTCCCCGCCGGGACCTTGAGCGAAACGGAGCCGTCCGGAGTCGGAATCTGGACGCTGGCCCCGAGCGCAACTTCCGCAAAGGTCACCGGCACGTCGAGAACGAGATCGGCACCGCGCCTCTCGAACAGGGGTGACGGCTCGACGTCGACAACCACGTAGAGGTCGCCCGCCGGACCGCCGCTGCGGCCCGCCTCGCCCTTCCCTTTGAGCCTGACGCGCGTGCCGCTCCGGGCTCCTGGCGGAACCTTGACGGCGTACTTCTTCATGGTTCGCTCACGCCCCGCGCCGCGACAGTGCCGGCACGGCTTCTCGACGATCGAGCCGTTCCCCTGGCACCTGGGGCACGGCTGCGAGAACGCGAACAATCCCTGCGCATCGGACACGACGCCGCGCCCCGCGCACTGCGGACAGACGACTGGGGAAGTCCCCGGCTCGGCACCCGTGCCATGGCAGACGGAGCACGCGGTCTCGGCTTCGACCGGGACACGCACCTGAATGCCTCTAAGCGAGTCCTCGAAGGAGATCCTCACGTGCGTCTCGAGGTCGTCGCCTCGAATCGGCTGTCGGCCGCCCCGCTGCCGAGCGCCACTACCGAACATGCCTCCGAGCAAGTCTCCCAGGTCGCCGAGGTTGAACTCTTCGAACCGAGCGCCACCCGTGTCGGCGCCGCCCGGGAAACCGCGACCACCTGTCGAGCCGAACGTATCGTAGGCGCGACGCTTTTCGGGGTCGGAGAGCACGTCGTAGGCCGACTGCGCCTCCTTGAACTGCTCCTCCGCGCTGGCGTCGTCCGGGTTGCGATCGGGGTGGTGCTGACGGGCGAGCTTCCGATACGCCTTCTTGATCTCGTCGTCGGAGGCGTTCTTCGCGACACCGAGCACCTCGTACGGGCTACGCGTCATTCGGCGATGATCACCTTGGCAGGCCTGACGACCTTGTCGCCGAGCCGATACCCGCGCTGGACGACCTCCAGCACCGCGCCGGATTCCCCGTCGCCGTGAGGCCGCGCGAGGAGCGCCTCGTGGACGTGAGGATCGAACGCTCCGTCGGTATCGATCTCGACGAGCCCCTCCTTCACGAGTGCCATGCGCAGCGACTGCTCGACGAGCTTCACGCCGCCGACGAGTGCCGCCTCCTCGTGACGCTCGGCCGCCTCGAGCGCCCGTTCGAGGTCGTCGAGAACGGGAAGCAGCTCGCGGACGAGCCGCTCGTGGGCGTGCGCGACCAGACGTTCCTGGTCGCGCGCCGCTCGCTTGCGGTAGTTCTCGAACTCTGCTGCGAGCCGCTGGAGGTCGGCGAGGTACTCATCGCGCTCGGCCGCCAGCTGGGCCATGGGGTCGACGTCTGGGGTCGGGCCCGCTTCGTCCGACCCCTCGGCCTCTGGAGTCAGACCCGTGGGATCTGACTCCTCTTCCACTGTGGCGTCAAGGTGTTCGCCGCTCACGACTTCGCGGCCTCTTCCTCGTCGATCACCTCGAAGTCGGCGTCCTCGACGACTTCGTTGTCACCGGCGCTGCCGTTCCCGGAGGGTTGCGAGGTCGCTTGCGCAGAGGCCTGTGCGTAGATCGCGTCGGCGAGCGATCGGGCTGCCGTCTCGAGCGCCTCGGTCTTCGCGCGGATGTCAGTGACGTCGCTGCCCTCGACCGCCTGCTTCAGCTCCATGATCCGACCTTCGATCGTGGACGCCTCTGCCTCCTCGACCTTGTCTCGGTGCTCCGCGAGCGTGCGCTCGGTCTGGTACGCGAGCTGCTCCCCCGCGTTTCGCGCGTCGGCAAGTTCGTGCAGCCGGTGAGCCTCCTCCGCGTGCGACTCGGCCTCGGAGATCATCCGCTCGACGTCGTCGCCGGAGAGGCCGGAGCCTCCCTCGATGCGGATCTGCTGCTCGTTACCCGTGCCCAGATCCTTGGCCGACACGTTGATGATCCCGTTGGCGTCGATGTCGAACGAGACCTCGATCTGCGGCATCCCGCGCATCGCCGGCGGGATCCCGACGAGCTGGAACTTCCCGAGCGTCTTGTTGAACGCCACCATCTCGGACTCACCCTGACCGACGTGGATCTCGACCGAAGGCTGGTTGTCCTCGGCAGTCGTGAACGTCTCGGACTTGCGGGTCGGGATGGTCGTGTTTCGCTCGATCAGCTTCGTGAAGACGCCGCCTCTGGTCTCGATCCCGAGCGAGAGCGGGGTCACGTCGAGCAGGAGCACGTCCTTGACCTCGCCCTTGAGCACGCCGGCCTGGATGGCGGCGCCGACGGCGACGACCTCATCCGGGTTCACACCCTTGTGCGGGTCCTTGCCGATGAGCGCCTTGACCTTCTCCTGCACCGACGGCATGCGCGTCATTCCCCCGACGAGGACGACGTGCTCGATGTCGGCTGCGGTGAGGCCCGCATCGGCGATGGCCTGCTTCGTCGGCGCGACCGTGCGCTCGAGGAGAGCGTGCGTGAGCTCGTCGAGCTTCGCCCGCGTGAGCTGGAGATCGAGATGCTTCGGCCCTTCGGGAGTGGCGGTGACGAAGGGGAGGTTGATCTGCGTCGTCATCGTCGACGAGAGCTCGATCTTGGCCTTCTCGGACGCCTCGTACAGCCGCTGGAGCGCCATCGGGTCCTGGCCGAGGTCGATTCCCTGGTCGCGCTTGAACTCCGCGATCATCCAGTCGACGATCGCCTTGTCGAAGTTGTCGCCGCCGAGGTGGTTGTCACCGTTCGTCGCCTTGACCTCGAAGACCCCGTCGCCGAGATCGAGAACGGACACATCGAAGGTGCCGCCACCGAGGTCGAAGACGAGGATGGTCTGCTCGGCACCCTCCTTGTCGAGGCCGTACGCGAGTGCGGCTGCCGTCGGCTCGTTGATGATCCGCAGGACGTTGAGCCCGGCGACCTTTCCTGCGTCTTTGGTCGCCTCGCGCTGGGCGTTGTTGAAGTACGCCGGAACCGTGACGACGGCGTCGGTGACCGACTCGCCGAGGTACGCCTCCGCGTCGTGCTTGAGCTTCTGCAGGATCATCGCCGAGATCTCCGGCGGGGCGTACTCCGTGCCCTCGGCCGCAACGCGCACGTCGTCGTTCGAGCCCTTGGCGACCTCGTACGGGACGATCTTCATCTCCTCCGAGACCTCTTCGAACTTGCGCCCCATGAACCGCTTGATCGAGAAGATCGTGTTCTGCGGGTTCGTGACCTGCTGGCGCTTTGCGGGAGCGCCGACGAGCCGCTGTCCGTCACGCCCGAAGGCGACAACGGACGGCGTCGTGCGCCCGCCCTCGGCGTTCGGGATGACGGTGGGCTCGGATCCCTCGAGCACGGCCATGCACGAGTTGGTCGTGCCGAGATCGATTCCGATGGTCTTTGCCATGGTCTCTCCTCTTTCTTGAGTCTAGGAACGAATGAAAATCTTAGTCGCACCGTAGCAGATCAGCGGCGAAGGAGAACTGAAGCGCCTCCAGAACCCCTTCGCGGTGAGGCTGTTCTCGGAGCGCCGGATTGCGAGGATGGAGCGCGCGGCGACCACAGGCCGTGTCATCCCCTACCTCGCCGTCTTCACGGTTCTCGTGACGCTAGGCGCTGCCGTCTTCGTCGAGGTGTTCTCGCCGAGGAGCTTCGACTCGTTCGGAGACGCGTTGTGGTGGGCGGCCCAGACGGTGACGACCGTTGGTTACGGCGACGAGGTGCCTCAGACGGACGGGGGGCGGCTCGCCGCGGTCTTCGTGATGGTGTTCGGCGTGGCATTGATTTCCCTCGTTACCGCGATCGTCACGTCGGGATTCGTCGCCCGTGCACAGCGCGTGCAGCAGAAGGGCGAGCTTGCCGAGCATCCGCCCGTGCACGAGTCACTCGCTCGGATCGAGGACCGCCTCGAGCGCATTGAACAACGCCTGCGCGGCTAGCGGTACACGCCGATCAGCACCCCGCCGGCAACGACGAGCGCAGCGCCCGCGATCAGCCGCAGCCCGACGCGCTCGGATTGACGAAGCACGAGCCACGAGAGAGTCACGCCCCAGAGCGACTCGGTCGCAACGATCGGCGAGACCACCGACACACGCCCGCGGTAGAAGGCTTCGAAGAGAAGGACATAGGAGACGCCGTAGCAAAGCGCGGCGGGCAGGAAGGCGACCGCGGCTCGACGGGTGAGCGGCGCATGGCTCACGGCGACGAAGCAGCCCGTCAAGGCAGCCCCGGCAAGCACCGTGACGAAGGCGGCCAGGCCGGGCTCGACATCGGTCGCCTCTGTTCCGAGCCAACGGATGACGTTGTCCCTGGTCGCAAACGCAACCGTCGCGCCGATTGCGACGACGAGGCCGAGCCGCCGGAAGTGGTCGGGTCGCGCACGCTCGCTCACGAGCAGGATTCCGCCTGCGACGATCAGGGCGGCACCGACGATGAGCCCCGCGACGAGCGGCTCGTCGAGGAACACGAGGGCGATCGCGACCGCGAACAGCGGCGCGGTGCCGACCGCGACGGAGGTTCGCGAGGCGCCGGCATCGCGAACCGCGAACGTGAACAGGATCTGTGAGATGCCTGGAGCGAGCAACCCCGCCAGGAGGAACGGCCACGCGCCGGCGACATCCCACTCGCCGCGGGCAGCAGCCCAGATGGCCGTGACTGCCAGCGCGGGCAGGATCGTAAAGAGCGTGCCAGCCTCGGGCGCTACCCCGCTCCTCAGAGCGATCCTGACGAACACCGTCATGGCGCCGAAGAGAAACGCCGAGAGCGCTCCGAGGACGATCGGCGTCACGTGCGCACTGTGCCTCGCCGCGAGAACCGGCGCAGCGTCGCGGCCGCCGCGGGCTCTGCGAGGACGATCCCGGTCATCATCACGGCGCACCCGACCCAGCCGACCCACCCGAGCACCTCGCCGGCGAGCAGGACTCCGAAAAGCGCCGCGAACGGTGCCTCGAGCGTGAACACCAAGGCTGCCCTTGCAGCCGTGGTGCGCGCCTGCACCCAGGTCGCGATGAGATACCCGAGCGCACCGGCGAAGATCCCCGTGACAAGGAGCGCACCCCAGACCGTCCGCCCCTCCGGCACCTCGAGCTGGCCCAGAGAGACAGCGATCAGCGTGAAGCCGACGAACGACGTCGCCATCTGCAGAAACGTGAGCGCACGCGGGTCGTAGCGCGGCGCGAACCTCTCCATCGCGGTGATCTGGAACGACTGGAACACCGCGTTCGCGAGGACGAGAGCGTTGCCGAGGGCCGAGCCTCCAGGAACCCCGCTCAGGAGCAGGAGTCCGGCAACGGCAAGCGCCACACCAACCCACAGAGCACGCGGCACGGCTGTTCCGAAGAGTACGAGTGCGAGTAGCGGAGTGAAGACGACATAGAGCCCGGTGATGAATCCGGTGCTCGCGACGGTCGTGAGTTCGAGCCCGGCCGTCTGCAGGCCGTACGCAGCCGCGAGCAGAGCTCCCACCCCGATACCCGCGATGTAACCCTCCCGCGGAAGCGTTCGCAGCGACCTCCACGCGAACGGAGCAAGCGCGAGAGTCGAGATCGCGAAGCGCACTGCGAGGAAGGCGAAGAGCGGATAGAGAGCGAGGGCATCCTGAACCTGGACGAACGTGACGCCCCAGATCGCGGTGACGCCGACGAGAGCGAGAAGAGGCAACCGCGCGCGTGCCCTCACCACGCCGTACCTCCCTTGGCTCTGAACCGCGCCGGGGGGCCGAGGGGCGATTTACTCGCTCGTAGGCCAGCTGGCGCCGTACGGAGCGCAGCGACGAAGGAGGGGGCTCGTGGGGGAACCATGGGTTCCCCCACGTTCAGGCCGCGTCGGGTCACCGCGCGGATTCTCTACGCTCTTCACGATGGGCTTGACGGACACCCTCGGGCGGCCGCTGCGAGACCTCCGCATCTCGGTCACCGATCGCTGCAACTTCCGCTGCGTCTATTGCATGCCGAGCGAGATCTTCGGCCGTGACTACCGCTTTCTGCCGCGGCGGGAGCTGCTCACGTTCGAGGAGATCGAGCGCGCCGCCCGCGTGTTCGTCGACCTCGGCGTCCACAAGCTTCGCCTCACGGGAGGAGAGCCCCTTCTCAGGCGCGACCTCGAGCTTCTCGTCGGACGCCTCGCTGCGCTCGGCGACCTCGATCTCACGCTCACGACGAACGCGGCACTCCTCGCGCAGAAGGCCGAAGCGCTCGCGAATGCCGGCCTCACACGCGTGACCGTCAGCCTCGACTCGCTCGACGACGAGGTCTTCCGCACGATGAACGACGTCGACTTCCCTGTCGCGCGCGTCCTGGCAGGGATCGACGCCGCAGCCGACGCCGGCTTGCCGGTGAAGGTCAACGTCGTCGTCAAGCGCGGTCTCAACGAGGGCTCAGTCGTCGACATCGCGCGCCGATTCCGCGGGACCGGTCACGCGGTGAGATTCATCGAGTACATGGACGTCGGGGCCTCGAACGGGTGGCGGCTCGACGACGTCGTTCCGGCGGCCGAGATCGTCGCGGCCATAGGAGCGGAGTTCTCGCTCGAGCCGGTCGAGGCCGCCTATCGCGGCGAGGTTGCGCAGCGCTATCGCTACCGCGACGGGGCGGGAGAGATCGGAGTGATCGCCTCGGTCACGCAGCCGTTCTGCGGAGACTGCACGCGGGCCCGGCTTTCGGCCGACGGGAAGCTCTACACCTGCCTCTTCGCGATCCGTGGTCACGACCTACGTGCGATTCTCCGCTCGGGAGCGAGCGACGGCGAGCTCGATGCCGCTATCAGAGCAGTCTGGGAACGCCGAACCGACCGCTACTCCGAGCTTCGCACCGAAGACACCTCGAGCCTGCGCAAAGTCGAGATGTCCTACATCGGCGGATGAACGTACGCGGCTACCGCGCCATCGACCTCGAAGCGTGCCGCACGCTCTGGGTCCAGCTGACGGAGTGGCATCGGGATCTCTATGGGGCGCCCGAGATCGGTGGCGACGACCCCGGAGCACACTTCGACCAGCATCTTGCAGCGGTCGGCGCGACGAACATCTGGGTCGCCGAGTGCGACGACGACGTCGTGGGACTCGTCGGGATGATCCCGGACGGGACCCAGGCCGAGCTCGAGCCGATCGTGGTCAGCCCGCCGTATCGTGGCCGCGGCATTGGGCGCGCACTCGTCGACGTGGTAATTGCCACCGCCAGGGAACGCGGCCTGCGAACGGTGTTCGCGCGCCCGGCGGCACGCAACGCCGAGACTCTCCGCTTCTTCCACTCCCGCGGATTCGACGTTCTCGGACAGGTCGAGGTCATGTACGACCTTGTCTCGCGGGAGCACTGGCGCTCAGGCGAGCAGATGGCCCGTCGCGAGTTCAGAGTCTGAAGCCGTCGAGCGCGGTCAAGCGGTCGGCTCGGAGGCCGCCACCGCGGCAACCGGCCTCCGGGTGAAGAGACCTCTGCCGGGCTCAACGGTGGTCCTGCTCGAGCGCAGGATCGTGGCGACGGAGACGAGCACCGCACCGCCCGCAACCACCATCTGCAGCGTGATCTCCTCGCGGAGAAGCACCCAGGCGAGAAGGACAGCGACGATCGGATTCACGTACGCGTACGTGGAGACGAGCGAGGTGGGTGCAGAGCGGAGGAGCCAGACGTAGGCCGTGAAGCCGACCAGGCTGCCGGCGACGACGAGGTACCCGAGCGCGAGAATCGCGTCACGCGTCCAGACGGCCTCCCCGACCTCGCCGGACACAAGTGCGTACCCGGTGAGCAGAGTGCCGCCGCAGACCGACGCGAGACCGGCCGATACGAGCGGATGCCTTGGGAGCGGAGCGCCGCGAGAGTACAGCGATCCAGCGGCCCAACACATCGCGCTCAGCACGATCACGAGCGCTGCAAGCCGGTCCACCGAGCCGTCGCCGAATGGATCGAAGAGGAATGCAAGGCCCACAAATCCAAGGGCGATCCCCGCATAGGTCGAGAGCTGCAACCGGCGTCCGAACGCCACGCGGTCGAAGAGCGCCATCCAGATCGGAATGGTCCCCACCAGGAGGGCTGCGATCCCCGCGGGGATGGTCTGCTGGGCCCAGGCCAGTGCTCCGTGGCCCGTGACGAAGAGAAGGCCCCCGAAGATGAACGCGGCGACGATCTGCGGACGCCCTATGCGATCGCCCGACCGATCGCGCCTGGACAGCGCGAATGCGAGCAGGATCCCGCCCGCTACGAGATGCCGGATGGCCATGGCGAGAAACGGGGGGAGATCGCGAACCGCGATGGCCAGTGCGATGAACGTGGAGCCCCAGACGAGATATACCGTCGCCAGGGCAAGCCACACCCGCACGCCATGTCGCGCAGCCATGGGCGAGAGCATGCGTGCGCGCGACGATCAGCTCAAGTCGATTTCACGCGCGCTTCGATCAGTCGCACTGATGTGGGGCTCATTCTTGCCCGCCCATCCGTTGCGGGAACTCCGAACCGGGTTCAGCGTTCGCCCCGATACCGCCACCCCGTCGGACCGTGAGCCTATGGGCATGGGAGGTCGAGCGACAATCGACGGGAACGAGGCCGTCGCCTGGGTCGCGTACCGCGCGAGCGAGGTGATCGCCATCTACCCGATCACGCCTGCGACCTCAATGGGCGAACTTGCGGACACATGGTCGTCCCAGGGGGTGCCGAACAACTGGGGCGCCGTACCGCAGGTGATCGAGATGCAGAGCGAGGGCGGCGCCGCCGGAGCCGTGCACGGAGCGCTCCAGGCGGGTGCCCTGGCGACGACCTTCACGTCGTCTCAGGGGCTGCTCTTGATGCTCCCGAACATGTTCAAGATCGCCGGCGAGCTCACGTCCGCCGTCATCCACGTCGCCGCGCGCTCGGTCGCCACCCATGCGCTTTCGATCTTCGGCGACCACTCCGACGTGATGGCCGCGCGCTCGACTGGTTTCGCTCTCCTCTGCTCGTCTTCCGTGCAAGAGGCGCAGGACCTGGCGCTCGTGGCGCATGCTGCGACGCTTCGAACGCGCATCCCGTTCCTCCACTTCTTCGACGGGTTTCGCACCTCGCACGAGCTGAACACGATCGAGCGCCTCGGCGAGGACGACGTGCGCGCACTGCTCGACGACGATCTCGTCGCCGCCCACCGCGCTCGCGCGCTCACCCCCGACCACCCGGTTCTGCGCGGAACCGCGCAGAACCCCGACATCTTCTTCCAAGCGCGCGAGGCAGCGAACCCGTTCTACGCAGTCATCCCCGCCGTCGTACAGGAAGAGATGACCCGACTCGCCGAGAGAACGGGGCGCCCGTATCGCCTCTTCGACTACGTCGGGCACCCCGAGGCCGAGCGCGTACTCATACTCATGGGCTCGGGCGCAGGCGCAGCCGAGGAGGCCGTCGAGCGCCTCTGCGAGAACGGCGAGCGAGTCGGCCTCGTCAAGGTGCGGCTCTTCCGCCCATTCGACGCTGACGCGTTCATTGCCACTCTGCCGGCAGCGGTCTCACACATCGCCGTCCTCGATCGCACCAAGGAACCGGCAGCGCAAGGCGAGCCTCTCTTCCAGGACGTCGTCACCGCGCTCGCCGAAACCTCGAGCGAGATGCCGCGTGTGATCGGTGGACGCTACGGGCTCTCGTCGAAGGAGTTCACCCCGGCGATGGCGGCGGCCGCCATCGCCGAGCTCGAGCGCCCCGACCCGAAGCGGCGCTTCACCGTCGGGATCACGGACGACGTCACGCATCTCTCGCTGAAGGTCGACACCTCGTTCACGACCGAGCCGAAGGACGTCGTGAGGGCCGTCTTCTACGGGCTCGGAGCCGACGGCACAGTGGGCGCGAACCGGAACTCGATCAAGATCCTGGCCGACTCGGCGGGCCTCTTCGGTCAGGGCTACTTCGTGCTCGACTCCAAGAAGGCCGGCTCGATGACGGTCTCCCATCTCCGGTTCGGGCCACAACCGATCACGTCGACGTATCTCGTCCAGAACGCCGACTTCGTCGCCTGTCACCAGTTCGGATTCCTCGACCGCGTCGACATTCTCGAACGTGCCGCCGAAGGGGCCACTCTTCTGCTCAACGCGCCGTATGGCCCCGACGACGTCTGGGACCATCTTCCCGCAGAGGCACAGAGGGAGATCATCGCGAAGCACCTTCGGCTCTTCGTCGTCGACGCGACGAGTATCGCATTGGAGGCCGGGCTCGGAAAGCGCGTGAACACCGTGCTGCAGACCTGCTTCTTCGCGCTCGCGGACGTCGTGCCACTCGAGCAGGCAATCGACGCCATCAAGAACGCCATTCGCTCGACGTATTCCAAGCGAGGCGAAGCCGTGCTCGAGCGGAACTTCGCCGCGGTCGACCGAGCGCTCGAGGGACTCGCCGAGGTGACCGTGCCCGCGAAGGCCAGCTCCGCAAGAGAACGCCGAGCACTCGTACCGGCCCACGCCCCAGCGTTCGTGCGCGAAGTGACGGAGCAGATGATCGCCGGCGCGGGTGACGCACTCCCGGTCAGCGCCCTTCCGATCGACGGAACGTTCCCGACCGACACGGCCAAGTACGAGAAGCGCTCGATTGGCCTCGAGATCCCCATCTGGGATCCGTCGATCTGCATCGACTGTGCGAAGTGCGCGCTCGTCTGCCCGCACGCGGCTATCCGGATGAAGGTCTTCCCGCCCGAGGCGCTCGCGGGCGCGCCGGAAGACTTCCTCTCGAAGGAGTGGAAGGCACGCGACCTGCCGGGCATGCTGATGACGATTCAAGTCGCTCCGGAGGACTGCACCGGTTGCGGGATCTGCGTCGAGATCTGCCCCGCCCACTCGAAGGAAGAAGTACGGCACAAGTCAATCAACCTCGAACCGAAGACCGACCATCTCGAGGTCGAGCGCGAACGGTACGAGTTCTTCCTGGAGATCCCCGAGATCGACCGCGCGCTCGTGGCGCCCGGAACCGTGAAGGGCTCCCAGATGCTCCAGCCACTCTTCGAATACTCGGGGGCCTGCGAGGGCTGCGGGGAGACGCCCTACCTGAAGGTCCTCACACAGCTGTTCGGCGACCGGCTGCTCATCGCCAACGCCACGGGCTGTTCCTCGATCTACGGCGGCAACCTGCCGACGACACCGTGGTCGCAGAACCCGGACGGCCGAGGCCCGGCGTGGTCGAACTCGCTCTTCGAGGACAACGCCGAGTTCGGGCTGGGCATGCGCCTTGCCAACGACCAGCAGGCAGCCGCAGCCCGCATCCTCGTGAGCGAGGTCGCACCCGACCTCGCCCCGGAGATCCTCGAGGCCGATCAGACGACGGAGTCGGGCATCGCCGCCCAGCGCGTACGCGTCGCCACGCTCGAGAGTCGCTGCCGCGACCTCGACACGCCCGAAGCACGACGGCTCCTCTCCCTGGCAGGCGGGCTTGTCCGCAAGACCGTCTGGATCGTGGGTGGCGACGGCTGGGCCTACGACATCGGCTTCGGCGGCCTCGACCACGTCCTCGCCTCGGGCCGCGACGTGAACCTTCTCGTCCTCGACACCGAGGTCTACTCGAACACCGGCGGACAAGCCTCGAAGGCGACGCCGCGCGCCGCGGTGGCGAAGTTCGCCGCCGGCGGAAAACGGACCCGAAAGAAGGACCTCGGCATGATCGCGTCTGCCTACGGAGACGTCTACGTCGCGCAGATCGCAATGGGCGCGGACAACCCGCAAACCGTGAAGGCGCTCGCCGAAGCCGACGCGTATACGGGCCCTTCCCTCGTCATCGCATACAGCCACTGCATCGCGCACGGGATCGAGATGAAGAAGGGCATGGAGCAACAGAAGCTGGCCGTCGACACGGGTTACTGGCCGCTCTACCGCTACGACCCGCGGCACTCGCACGCCGGCGAGCACCCCTTCCGACTCGACTCGCGCGCGCCCAAGCTCCCTGTCTCGGACTTCATGTCGCGCGAGGCCCGCTTCGCGATGCTCGCCCGTGCGCGCCCCGCCGACGCTGCGGAGCTGGCGAAGCTGGCCCAGTACGATGTCGATGAGCGCTGGCACGTCTATGAACAGATGGCCGAGATCGAGCACGAGGCGGAGACGGCCACCGAGGAGGAGTCGTGACACCCGATCTCACGACGACGTACCTCGGGCTCCGCCTCCGAAGTCCAATCGTGGCTTCGGCATCGCCGCTCACGAGCAATCTCGAGTCGCTACAGGAGCTCGAGCGCCACGGAATCGGTGCCGCAGTTCTCCCCTCTCTCTTCGAAGAGCAGATCGAGCACGAGCAGATCGACGTTCACGAGCTTCTCGAGCATCAGACGCACAGCTTCGGCGAGGCAACCACGTGGTTTCCAGAGCTCGAGGACTACTCAACGGGTCCCGAGGCCTACCTCGAGCACCTGCGCCAGGCCAAGGCCGCTCTCGCGATACCCGTCATCGCGAGCTTGAACGGCGTCTCTCCGGGAGGCTGGCTGCGGTACGCCCGCTTGTGCGAGGACGCGGGAGCGGACGCGCTGGAGCTGAACGTCTACGCAGTGGAGACGGACGTCGACGTCTCTGCGGTCGACGTCGAGGCGCGAACGATCCGACTCGTCAGAGAAGTGCGCGAGGCGGTGTCGATCCCGCTCGCGGTGAAGGTCGGCCCGTTCTACACGGCTTTCGCGCACATGGCCGCCCAGCTTTCCGACGCGGGCGCCGACGGGCTCGTCCTCTTCAACCGCTTCCTGCAGCCAGACATTGACCTCGAAACACTCGAGATCTCGCCGTGGCTGGCGCTCTCGACGCCCGCCGAGCTTCGGCTTCCCCTCCGCTGGATCGCGATCCTCCGCGGCCGCGTTCGCGTGAGCCTGGCCGCCACGACCGGAGTGCATGACTGGCAGAGCGCCCTCAAGCTCCTGCTCGCAGGAGCAGACGTGGTCATGGTCGCGTCCGCGGCGCTTGCACGAGGCCCGAGCGTCATGGCAGATCTGGGCGCTGGGCTCCGAACCTGGATGACGGAGAGGGAGTACGCCTCCGTCGAGCAGCTGAAGGGGAGCCTGAGCCAGGCCTCATGCCCCGATCCGGCAGCGTTCGAGCGCGGGAACTACATGCGCGCGCTGGTCTCGTATGCGCCGAGTCCCGAGGCTGGACCGACCTCCACTTCCAACCGCGGGATCGAGCGCTAGAATCGAGCGGTCGTGTCGAGCTTCGTCGCCGATACATCCCGGCGCCTGCCCCGCGGCTGGGCGCACCTGGGCTTCCAGTTCGTCATCTGGATGGGCTTCTACGTCGTCTACCAGGTGGCGCGCGGTGCAGCGGACCGGAGCGTCGCAAGCGCATTCCACAACGGCGAGTGGGTGCTCCGGAAGGAGCAAGGGCTCGGCGCGTTGTTCGAGCCCGCTGTGCAGCGCGTTGTCGACACGTCGTCGATCATGGTCACGCTCACGTCGTACACATACTGGCTCTCGCAGTTCGCCGTCGTAGGCGTGACACTCCTGTGGGTCTACTTCCGTCACCAGGAGAAGTTCGCCGGCTTCCGGAACTGGCTCATTGCGGCAAACCTCGCCGGACTGGTCGGCTACATCCTCATGCCGACAGCACCACCGCGAATGTTCCCGGAGTGGGGCTTCGTCGACACACTCGGGCAGTTCTCGTCGATCAACCACGACAGCGGCCTCATCTCGTTCGCCTCGAATCCATATGCAGCGATGCCGAGCCTGCACGCGATGGACGCGCTGATCGTGGGCATCGTGATGTTCGGGCTCGTCCGTTCGCGAGTCGCTAAGGCTCTGTGGCTCGCGTGGCCGGCATGGGTCGCGTTCTCGGTCATCTCGACCGGGAACCACTACTGGCTCGACGTCGTCGCCGGGTTCCTGCTCGCGGTGGCGACGGGACTCGCGCTCCGTCGAGTCCGGATGCTGCGCCAGCAGCGCGCATGAGCGACGAAGAGCGGCCCTCGTCGAAAGACGAGGTGAGCGTCAGCCAGCTCGACCGCGTCAAGCAGGAGTACACGGACGCCGCGCGACAGATCCTCGCGCGGTCGATGCGGGGCGTCGCGAAGACGAAGCTGACGCCGGACATGTTGACGCTCGCCGGTGTGTCTCTGTGTCTCGCCGGAGCGGTGGTCGTCGGCTTCGAGGAGCGAAACGAGAAGCTCTTCTTCTGGCTCGGTGGCTCCCTGTTCGTGATCGGATCGATCGCCGACATCCTCGACGGCGCACTTGCACGAGCAGCGAGCAAGGGCACGGTCTTCGGCGCCTTTCTCGACTCGACGTTCGATCGCCTCGGTGAGGCAGCGATGCTGGCCGCGATCGGACTCGTATTCATGCGCGACGGAAACGAGGTCGCTCTCGTCGCGACCTTCGCGGCAGTCATAGGCTCGTTCCTCGTCTCCTACACGCGAGCGAAGGCCGAGGCGCTCGGCCTCCGCGCAGACATCGGATTCGGATCGCGCGTCGAGCGCGTCGTACTCATCTCGGTCGGGCTCGGCCTCGCCCCTTGGGGATTGCTCCAGTGGCCCATCTACATTCTTGCCGCGATGGCCTGGGTCACAGTCGTCCAGCGGATGCTCTTCGTTCGCAAGCAGCTTCGCGAGCTCGCTGAGCAGACGGCTTAGCGGCGAAGACGTCCGGCTGATAGAGTGCTAGCACTTTGGCTGCTAGCACTTCACGAAAGCGCGCGGGCATTTTGGTGAGAATGCCCGCATCGCTCAAGGCCGCTCTCGTCCGCGAGACAGCACGTCGCGGCTCGAACGTCAACGACGTAGCCGTCGGCCTTCTTGCCGCTGAGTTCTCCGTGCCATACCTCCCGAGCGGTCGCAGCCGCAAAGTGCTAGCAGGTGGAAGCCCAGTCATTCTGCTCCGCGTCCCGCCGGAGCTAAAGGACGAGATCGAATCCGACGCCCGTCGCCGTGGAACGAGCGCCAACGAGGTCATCCTCGCCGCGCTTGCCGACGGGCTCGGCATCCCCAACGGAAGCACGAGAAAGGAACTCATGGCAACTCAGAACGGCTCGAAGAACGGTGCGCGCTCGCAGGAGAAGGTGCGCGTCGCGATCATAGGCGTAGGGAACTGCGCCAACTCGCTCCTCCAGGGGGTCGAGTACTACAAGAACGCCTCCCCTGAGGACACGGTTCCGGGGCTCATGCACGTCGACCTCGGCGGGTACCACATCTCGGACATCGAGTTCACCGCAGCGTTCGACGTCGTCAAGGGCAAGGTCGGCGTGGATCTGTCCGAGGCGATGTGGGCGCACCCGAACGATACGATCAAGTTCGCCGACGTCCCGAAGACCGGCGTCAAGGTCTCGCGCGGCATGACGCACGACGGCATCGGCAAGTACCTCTCACAGGTGGTCGAGAAGGCTCCGGGTCAGACCGACGACGTCGTCGGCATCCTCAAGGAGACCGGCACGGACGTTGTCGTGAACTATCTCCCGGTCGGCTCCGAAGCGGCGACGAAGTGGTACGCGGAGCAGATCCTCGAGGCCGGCGTCGCGATGGTGAACTGCATGCCCGTCTTCATCGCGCGTGAGCCGTACTGGCACAAGCGGTTCGAGGCCGCCGGCGTGCCGGTGATCGGCGACGACATCAAGTCTCAGGTCGGCGCGACCATCACACATCGCGTCCTGACGACGCTCTTCGGCGATCGCGGCGTCCACCTCGACAAGACGATGCAGCTCAACGTCGGCGGCAACTCCGACTTCCTCAACATGCTCGAGCGTGAGCGCCTCGAGTCGAAGAAGATCTCGAAGACCAACGCGGTGACGTCGATGCTCGACTACGACATCGGCGACAAGAACATCCACGTTGGCCCGTCGGACTACGTGCCCTGGCTCACAGACCGTAAGTGGGCCTATATCCGCATGGAGGGCTCCTCGTTCGGCGACGTCCCACTGAACGTCGAGCTCAAGCTCGAGGTCTGGGATTCGCCGAACTCGGCCGGCATCGTCATCGACGCCGTGCGGCTCGCGAAGCTCGCACTCAACAACGGGATCTCGGGTGCGCTCGAGGCACCTAGCGCGTACCTCATGAAGTCGCCGCCCAAGCAGATCCGTGACGACGAGGCGCGCGAGCAGATCGAGCGCTTCATCACCAAGAACACGGTCACCAGGCCCGCGAAAAAGGCGGCCGCCAAGGCGTGACCGAGATCCGCCTCAGGCGGATCTTCCGGATGGGAGCAGCGGCGATAGTCGCCGCTGCTCTGGTCGCGGTTCCCAGGTTCGGCTCTCGTCGGCATGGTCGTCTTCCTCTGGACGACCGCGACAAGCGTCGTCCTGCTTCGCCGTCAGGCGGGAACGTACGCGCAGGCGGGATCCTCGGCGAGCGGATCGCCTGACGCGGCGTAAGCGCGAGCGCGTGAGCCCCCGCAGAGGTCACGGTACTCACAGCGGCCGCACTTCCCGCTGAAACGCGCCGCACGAATGTCGTGCAGCAGGGGGTCGTCCCGGTAGATCTCGACGATGCTCCGCTCCCGCACGTTGCCGAGGGCGATCGGCAGGAATCCAGCCGGCGTGACGTCTCCGACGCTCGACACGAACACGATCCCGCGCCCGTCCCGCGTCCCCTTCGTCTGAGCTCTCGGGCTGCCCGCAGGCTGGCCGAGCTTGGCCGCGAGCTCCTCAGCGAGTCGCTCGTACAGGGCGCCCGTCACGCAGGCTCGACCTTCCGCGCGCCATTCGACTACCCGTCGGAACATCGGGGCCTCGACAGTGCGCACGATGAAGCCGTAGCGAGACGCGTCGACGAGGAAGTGGCAGACGTCCTCTATCTGGTCCGGAGAGAGCTCGGACATTCCCGTCCCGCGACCCACCTGGACGAGGAAGAAAAGCTCCCAGATCGACGCTCCCGCCGTCTGCACGATCCGGGCGACCTGCGGCAGCTCCTCCACGTTCTCGGCGCACACGAGCGTGTTCACCTGCACGACGAATCCGTGCGAGCGGAAGCGCTTGATTGCCGCGAGCGTCGCCGCGTAGTGCCCGCCGACTTGCCGGATGCCCTCGTGCGTGCCTGGTACCGCGCCGTCGAGGCTCAACGAGGCAACCTTCACGCCGTGCTCGCGAAGGTCGGACAGCCGCTCGTCCGTGAGCAGCGGCGTCACGCTCGGGGCGAGAGCGACCGGCACCCCGCAACCGCGAGCACGCGCGATGAGCCCCGCGAGATCGCGGCGCATGAGCACGTCTCCTCCCGTAAGCACCAGGACCGGGGCAGGTCGTCCGAAGCCCTCGAGCGACTCGACGAGCGCCAGACCCTCATCCGTCGAGAGCTCGCCGGCGACGGGCGCCGCCTGCGCCTCGGCGCGGCAGTGACGGCAGGCGAGGAGACAAGCCCGCGTCGTCTCCCAGAAGACGAGAATCGGGCGTCGGTCGAAGTCGAGTGCCGTGGTTCGCACGCGCCGACCCTCGTGCGCCGCCGAGGGATGGACATCAGGGCGAAACCGGAGCCCGCTGCGGTCTTCCCGCATGCTTAGCGGGCGATGCGCTGCGCGACGTCGTCCGAGACGAACGCGACCCGCCGGTGTGACGCGTCGCAGAACGGCTTGTTCTGCGAATGCCCGCAACGGCAGAGCACGATCGCGCTCCCGTCCGGAAGAACGAACTCGTTTCCGTCCGCATCGAACACACGCACCGGACCCTCCACTTTGTACGGCCCGTTCGCGCGGGCCTTGATCGTCACCTCGGTCATGTGAGCACTGTACGGGTCTACACTCGCTCGACCGTGGGCCTCCGTATCTGCTTCGTCACGCCGTTTGCGTGGTCGCAGCCGCACGAGGTCAACGCGCACGTCGCCGGCGCAGCCGCGGCGCTCCGTGCGCTCGGCCACGGGGTCACGGTGCTCGCTCCGTCTTCGCGAGCGCGCGATCTTCTCGCGGGCCGTCGCGCCCTCCAGCGCGGTATCGATGCAGAGGTAATCGCGATCGGCCCTTCGATTCCGCTCTCGCGTCGGACGCACATGGGCGTGCCGGTCGCCGTGCGTGCGAACTTGCGATTGGCGCTGAGCAGTGGGCGTTTCGATGTCGTCCACGGGTTCGAGCCCGGGCTCCCGAGCCTGTCGTATCTCGCGTTGACATCGACGCGCGCGCTGACGGCGGCGACCTTCTTCTCACCCGAGCGGCTGGGATATCCCGCTCGTCGCTCGCGGCGGGATCGGCTCCGTATCCGAATCGACGCGCTTCTCGCGACCTCGGAGCAGACGGCGCAAGCCGCCGCCGATCGCTTCGAAGGTGACTATCGCCTTGTTCCGTTGGGCGTGGACACAACGTTCTTCCGGCCCACGACCAAGCGCAACGTGATCGTCGGCGAGCTCGAGTCGGCCGGACGGCCAGTCACGCGAGCGCTACTCAACCTCATTCGTGAGCTCCCCGATTGGGAGCTCACGCTCTTGCACACGAAGCCGCTCGGCTTTCGTCCCACGATCCCGCGAACGGTTCGCGGTCAGGTCCACGTGCGGTCGGCGCGCCGTATGAATCAGCGCGCGGCCGCGCTCTCCGAGGCAGTGATCTTCGTCCCGGCGCCCATAGGTGAGGAGCGCCTCCAGCTGGAGGCTGGAGCTTGCGGTCTTGCGATCGTTCCGGCGGAGCCACCCGAGGCCGTGGTGCACGAGGTGGCGGAACTGGTCGCCGACGAAGCTGTCCGCGCGCGAGTCGGAGCGGAGGAGCGGGCGCAGGCTGAGCACCAGAGCTTCGGTCGCGTTGCCACCGAGCTCGACGCCGTTTACCGACGCCTCGTCCGTAAGCGACGGGATCGCGTGACCTCCAAGACCGAGGACGACCCACTCGCGGATCGCGACTGGCTCGCGGTCGACCTCCATATGCACACGGAGTGGTCGCACGACTGCTCGACGCCTGCGGCCGACCTCGTCGACCACGCAGAGCAGATCGGCCTGGGAGGGATCGCGGTCACGGACCACAACGCGTTCGGCGGTGCCCTCGAAGCAGTGGAGCGCGCCCGCAAGCGAGATCTCATAGTAATCCCCGGCGAGGAGATCAAGACCGACAGCCAGGGCGAGGTCATCGGCCTGTTCCTCACCGAGGAGATCCCGCGGGGTATGTCCTTCTCGGAGACCATCGAAGCGATCCGCGAGCAGGGCGGCCTCGTCTACCTCCCGCACCCGTTCGACCGCCTCCACGCCATCCCCGACCCGGCGACGCTGCACCGCCACGTCGCCGAGATCGACGTGTTCGAGGTGTTCAATGCGCGACTCCTCCGCGATTCGTTCAACGACGAGGCGCTGCGCTTCGCTCAGAAGTATCGGCTGCTGCAGGGCGCGGGATCGGATGCTCATGTGCTCCAGGGTGTGGGAACTGGAGCCGTGCGAATGCGTCGATTCGAAGGCCCGGAAGAGTTTCTCCTCTCCCTTCGCACGGCCGAGATCCTGCGCCGACCGAAGTCGCTCGCCTACCTCCAATCGCTCAAGTGGGTCGCTCAGGTCAAGGAAAAGGTTCGCTGAGAGAGAAGGTGCTTGGGACTCCGTGCCCGCGGCCGCACCCACCGACGAGATCTACGAGCGCTACCTCAAGAAGGCCATCTCCGAGATCAACGAGCTCGGGGACGAGCTCGCGCGCGCAGGTGACGAGCTCAGGATTCCGGTGCTCGGATCGGGCCATCCGCTGGCCGACGTCTTCCTCTTGAAGTTCTCACCGCAGCCGTCGGAGATCCAGGAGGGGGTCGCGTTCTTTGGCCGTTCGGGCCAAGCCGTGCTGAAGTCGCTCCAGCGACTCCAGGTCGACCCTCTCGCCGTGTATGGAACGAACTGCCTGAAGTTCGGCACGGAGGACCCGACGGACGCGGCGGCCTGGCTGACGCGAGAGCTGTACATCGTCCAGCCGAAACTCGTGGTGGCGATGGGCGAGCAGACGGTCGCGTTCATCAACGATCTGCGTTTCCCGCTGTCCGACGCCTTCGACCCGACCGCGCTCGGTGTCATGCAGCGGTTCACTTCGACCATCGACGCACTGGTGACGCCGGATATAGACGAGTCCATCGACGAGCAGCCTGCGAAGACCGCATTCTGGAACGCCTTCAAGGCACTCGGCCCCTGGTGGGCAGCACAACCGCCTTACTGACTCGACGACGGGCCGGCGCGCTCACGGCGCTCCTCGCCGCGCTCGTCGCCTACGGGGCCGGCGCAGAGCACCTGCCCGGACTTCCTTCAGGCCTCGACGTCGCCTTCCACAGCGCCGTTGTCTTTCCGGCCTTCGCAGCCGCGATCTGGATCGCGCTACCGCTCGCACGAGCCGGTAACCGGGTCCTTCTCGCCTCCGCGGCCGTTGTCGGTGTCGCCGCACTGACTCTCACGCTGCTCGACGTCGATTCGGCTGCCAACGTCGCGAAGCTCGCCTGCTACGCCCTCGTCGGGTTCTGGTTCCTCACGCTCTTCGAGGAGCTGTGGTGGATCGCGCTCGTTGCCGTGCTCGTGCCGTGGGTGGACATCTGGTCCGTCGCGTCCGGCCCAACCGAGTACGTCGTCGAGCAGCGGCCGGGGCTCTTCGAACGAATATCCGTCGCGTTCCCGAATCCGGGCGAGACGGCGACGGTCAACATCGGTCCGCCCGACATTCTGTTCTTCGCGCTCTTTCTCGCGGCGGCCGACCGCTTTGCACTTCGCGTCATGTGGACGTGGCTCGGAATGGCGGGCTTCCTCGCCGGCACGCTCGTTCTCGTGTGGACCTGGGACGGCATTGCCGGGCTTCCGGCTCTGCCGGCGGTGTGCCTGGGGTTCCTGATCCCGAACGCCGACCTGCTCTGGCGAAACGTGCGCGACGTGCGTTCTCGAGCTACGAGTCTCGAGTGAGAAGCGATACCGACTCGACGTGCGGCGTGTGCGGGAACATGTCGACGGGACGGCAGCGCACGAGCGTGTATCCGTAGTCGTCCCGCAGAACCTGAACGTCGGATGCGAGCGTGGTCGGATTGCACGAGACATAGACGATCCGTCGAGCAGCGAGCGCTCCGGTGCGCCGGAGCGCCTTGCCCGCAAGCCCAGCGCGCGGCGGGTCTACGACGACGACGTCGGCCGTGCCGGCCTTCTCGGCGAGCTCTTCGAGCGTTTGCCCCACGTTCCCGGCGAAGAACTGTGCGTTCTCGATCCCGTTGAGCTCGGCGTTCTCGATCGCGCAGGCCACCGCCTCCTCTGAGATCTCGAGGCCCCACACGGAAGAAGCGTCTGGAGCGAGCGCGAGTCCGATCGTGCCTGTCCCGCAATAGAGGTCGAAGACGTTCTCGGTGCCGGTCAGTCCGGCGAAGTCGCGCGCCAGGCTGTAGAGCTGTTCGGCCATCTCCGTGTTCGTCTGCAGGAACGCGGATGGACGCACTCGAAAGCGGAGCCCGAGGATCTCCTCCTCGATCGCCTCGCCACCCCAGAGAAGCTTCGTCGGAAGGTTCGTCTGCTCCGCGGGTGTGTCGTTGATCGCCCAGTGGATCGAGCGCACCTCTGGGAAGCGCCGGAGAACATCGACGACGTACCCCGCCTCGAAACGCTCGCCGGGCCCGGTCACGAGGACGACGAGCGCTTGGCCCGTGTTCCTTCCTTCCCGGACGACGAGATGCCGCAGATATCCCTTACCCGTAGTCTGGTCGTAGGGCTCGAGCCCCTCCTCTCGCGCCCAGTCGCGAACGGCAAGCCTGATCGCGTTGCCGACGTCGGTCGTCAGCAGGCACTCCTCGATGCCGATCACCTCGTCCCAGCGCCCGGCGCGATGGAAGCCGAGCTCGACCTCCTCCTCGCCGGCGGTGAACGAGTACTCGAGCTTGTTGCGGTAGCCGTAGATCGACGTCGCCGGCACGATGGGCTCGAGCGGCGGGTCGGCGATTCGCCCGATGCGTACGAGCGCATCGCGCACCTGCTGCGCTTTCTGCTCGAGCTGCATGTCGTATGCGAGGTCCTGGAACCTGCAGCCGCCGCACGTTCCGAAGTGGCGGCACGGAGCCTCGACACGGTCAGGCCCGGGCTCGAGGACGGTGCTCGCGAATCCTTCGGCGAAGCCGCGCTTGACCTTGGTAACGCGCGCGCGGACGCGATCGCCGGGCAATCCTCCGCGCACGAAGACGACGAACCCGTCGTGGCGCGCTACGCCGTTGCCGCCGTAGGCGAGCGATTCGATGGAGAGCTCGAGCTCCTCTCCTTTGTGAACTGGCGCGGCCATCTCGCTATTGGAGCACGGCGACGCAGACGCTCCGGTCACGCGGGCCGTCGAACTCGCAGAAGAAGATCCCCTGCCAGGTCCCCAGTGCGAGCGAGCCGTCATCGCGGAGCGGTATCACCACGCTCGGTCCTATGAGCGCTGCGCGCACATGCGTGGGTGCGTTCTCCTCGCCCGGCTCGATGTGCTCCCACGGCCACCCGTCTTCCACTATTCGTTCGAGCGCGGACTCGAAGTCGCGGGCGACCGCCGGATCCGCGTGCTCGTTGATCGTCACTCCGGCCGTCGTGTGCGGGACATAGATCACTATCGCCGACCCCTTCTCACCCGCGATCGCCTCGCGCACGTCGCGCGTGATGTCGAGGATGTGACTTCGACGCGCGGTCTGGATCGTCAGCTCGTGCATGCGCGAAAGGGCGACGCGCGCGGCGTCTACAGAGCCCCGCCGGCGGCGGGCGGAGCTCCGGCCTCGAGCGGGTTCTCGCCTCCCGCAGCGCGGCCGAGATGTTCCTCGACGAGCAGGAGATTGTCCTTTCCGCGCTCGATCACAGCAAGAAGGTCGGTCATCGAGGCGACCTCTTCACGCTGCTCCTGGAGGAACCAGTGGAGGAACTGCTCACCCACGAGCTCGCCACTCTCTCGCGCGAGCTTCACGAGGTCGACGATCTGGGCGGTGACGCGCTTCTCCTGCGCGAGGGCGAGCGAGACTGGAGCGACCGCGTCCGCGAACCCTGCCTGCGGCGCATCGACACCCGGAACGCGTACCTCCTCGCCGGCATCGAGTAGGTACTGGACCATCATCATCGCGTGATTTCGCTCCTCGACCGCCTGGCGATAGAAGTGCGCGGCGAGCTGCGGGAGCGTCTGCGCGTCGTAGTAGGCCGCGATTGCGATGTACTGCTGCGAGGCGGCGAACTCGTAGCCAACCTGTTCGTTCAAGCTCTGAGCAAACGTGGACATGCTCCGACTCTATCCGAGTTGCACGCTGTAACTTGAGCGAATGGCACGCGTTCCGAGCGATCTCAAGGGCCGCAATTTCACGCGAATAGCCGCGTGGTCGCGTGCAGAGCTCGAGATGCTGCTCGACCTCGCCGACGAGCTGAAGGCCGAACGGGCACGCCGGCGAGAGCTACGACTTCTCCCCGGTCGAACGATCGGCCTCATCTTCCACAAGCCGTCGACCCGCACCCGCGTCGCGCGGATCGCCGGCCGCTTCGGAATGGAGTTCGTCGCGGCCACGCCGGCGGGCTACGAGCCCAGCGCGGAGTTCGTGGCCGCTGCGGCCGACGATGCCCGCTCGAACGGCGGCATCGTCGAGCTTGTCAACGACCCGCGTGAAGCGGTGGGCGGCGCACGAGCCGTGTACGCCGATGTCTGGACGAGCATGGGCCATGACGATCACCGCGAGGAGCGACTCCGGGCGCTCGAGCCGAACGGCGTTGACGCCGGCCTCCTCGCGCTCGCCGACCCGGACGCAATAGCGCGACGCATTGTCTCCGCGCGCATCTCGGTGAGGAAATCACCCCGGACGTGCTCTACGGGCCCCGCTGTCTCGCCTGAGAGCAGGCCGAGAACCGCCTGTACACGCAGAAGGCGCTGATGGCCCTCGTGATTCGGTGACGTTCGAGGATCAGGTGCAAGCAGCGCTCGACGTGCTCCCACCTCACATCGCCGACGCGCTCGAGAACGTGGCTGTCGTGGTGGAAGACGAGAACCCGGAAGACCCGGATCTCCTCGGCCTCTACCACGGAGTCCCGCTCCCGGAGCGCGGCGACATGGCCGGCTCGCTTCCCGACAAGATCTCGATCTATCGGATCCCACTCGAGGAGTCCTTTCCGGATCCCGAGGTGCTCCGCGAGGAGATCCGCATCACGGTGCTCCACGAGCTCGCGCACTACTTCGGGCTCGATGAGGATCGGATCGCCGAGCTCGGATACGACTGACACATCGGCTGTCCGAGCCGGGAATGCGATCGCACGGATGCACGTTTCACCGAACGTGACACCCAATCAGCTTCATCTCGAAATCGAGCAGCTCTCGGAAGAGCGCCAAGTTCTGTGGAGGCGCCTCTCCCAAGGTCTCGACTCGACCGTCAAGGACGAGATCAAGGCTCTCGACGCTCGCCTGCAGGAGCTCTGGCAGGTACTTCGCATGGAGAAGGCCCGCCTCCGCTTCGGCGAGCGCGAAGAGATCGTCCGCCGCGCCCGTGCGGAAGAGCGCCTCGAGCGCGCCGCGTAACGGCGCTGCGAGCAGGAGAACGTCCGCCCCGCGCATATCATCGACGCGTGGGACTTTTCGGCCGCCACAACCTCGAGCCCATCTCGATCGAGAGTGAGCAGGAGCGCCTCCGAGCGATCCGCCTGGCTGCCGAGCAGGAGCTCGGCATGCTCCGCCGCGAACTCGCTGAGAGGGTCGCGGCGGTCGAGCAGCGCGAACGTGAGCTGTCGGATGCGCTTGCGCGTGCGAACCGGACCTCGGGGCGCAAGCTTTCTATCGAGGACAACGAGGCGGTCGCGCACGCGCAGGTGGGTCTGGCCGCGCATGCACAGGAACTGAGCCGTCGGGAACACGAGCTCGCCGCGAGAGAGCGCGCCTACCTGAAGATGGAAGCGGATCTCGCCCGGCGGGCCGCCGGAGCGGCGGAAACGCCCGAGGAGCGCCTTGCACACATCGAGGCGCGTCTGGCTGCGCTCCAGGAAGCAGAGAAGGCATTCGCGCGCACTCAGGCAGAGCTCGCGGCGCTGAGCGAAGAGCTTGCTAGCCGCGAGACCGCCCTCGCCGAGGGCGAGCGATCGACAGGAGGCGGCACGCCGATCACGAGCAAGGCCGAACTCGCCGAGATCGACGAGCGGCTTCGGCGTCTCGAGCGCGAAACGCGACCTGCCCCGACCGAGCGCGGCTTTGGGGATTCGCTCCGCGCTCTCGAGCAGAACGGTCTTCGGGGAGCGCCGCCGAGCGCCTAGCCGATCTCTAGACTGAACCTGCTCGGGGCGTTAGCTCAGCTGGGAGAGCGCCGGCTTTGCAAGCCGGAGGTCACCGGTTCGATCCCGGTACGCTCCATGGAGCCCCGCATAGACGGGGTTCTTTGTTTCCTGAGATACGACGAACCACGACACCCTGTCAAGCGACCACGCGGGCCGGTGTCCAATGCCGATCGAAGGCTGTAAGCGACGTCGACGGAATATGCGCGCTCCACGGTGGCAGGCTGAATCCCGTCGGGCTCGGACGCAAGGCCGGCAAATGAGACCGCCGTGCCTGTGGACGAGGAGCTTCTCCCAGAAACGGACGGCCTCGTACTCGAAGACCCCCCGCAGCCGGACGCCCGTCGTTCTCTAGACGCTGTGGTGCGATAGCTACTGGTCGCGACTTGCTCGGAGTGCTGGAAGCGGGAGTTCGGTAGTTTCGGGTAGGCGGGAGGCCCGCCACTCGGCGGGCCCCGTTCCCTCTAAGTACTCGGGTCGTCTACGGGGTCAGTACGCCTGCCGGTTGGCAGGCTGCATGAACGCGCCGATGATCCAGAGCAGCGGGAGGAAGATCCCGAGGAAGAACATCCATCCGTGTCCGTTTCGGAGCGTTCTGAGGCCGAGCCAGACAAAGAGGATGATCCAGAGGAGAGCGGCGAAGCCGATTCCGTACCACATAGATGGCCTCCTGCAAGCAGTTGTCAGGACTTGCTTGGAGCAGTTGGCTCTTCCGCATTGGTTTCCTCCGCACGAGCGCGGCACCCCCGCCACCCGACGGGCCTTCCTCATCCACGGATAGTTCGTCTTCTGCCCGGAATGCTGGGAGCGGGATAGGACCACGAAAATGCACCGAGCCGGTGGCGACCTCGTCCGGCAACCCGACTGACCTTCGCCGAAGCGAGTGCCTCTCGGGGAGCCATCAACCTCAGACGCTCCGTACTCGGTACATCGGCGACTCTAAGGACCGCCTGCTCGCCGGTCAAGCACTGACGGACGAAATCCGGCGCAATTTGCGACAGGTCGTCGCTGTTCTTCTCTCGCGTATGCGTGGCCGGTCATCCATCTTCGTCGCCCCCCGCCTCCGCGGCTCCGGGTAGGCGGGGTCAGCGGCGGCGCTCGTATATCCGACATCCGACGCGGTCGCTTCACTCAGCCAATGATCAGCGGCGACCGTGCGAAGGAGATCGAGAAGCGACTGGCCGACCTGCTCGATGTCGAAATCGCGGAGTTACGCGACTACCTTCGGGGCAACATCAGAGAAAGCACCGCCCGGCGGACCGGTTTTCGTTTCATCCGAGGAACGCATGGAGGGCAGTACGTCCATGACCCTGAGGGCACGGACACCCCCTCCGTCCGCGTCTCCGTTCCGGGTTAGCCCGAGTCGCGTCCGATACTCCACCCGCTCCTCGATCCGCAGGTAGCTCGCGAGCTCGGGATCGTCGCCGCGAACCTCCTCGATGAAGCGCTCCGCGTCCTCGCGGCCTAAGCGGGGTCTTCGTCGTCTACGACATGGAGGACGGCATCGTTCCGCGCTGCGCGCGCCGGCTCTTCGTAGGTAACTGAGACTCTCTTCCCGGTCTTGGCATCTTCCAGGTAGACACAGCGCGGATCAACGCCCGCTGGATCAATGCCTCGGACGACGAAGCGGCTGCCCCCGTATATCACAGTGTCGCCTGTGTCCATTGCCGCCTTTCGCCTGGCGGCAGGGCGTCGATACCTCTGAGTCCCGTTCTTTGCGGGAAGGGCGACACGGGTGCCGCCGCCCGGTGGTGTGATCGCCCTTCCCGCTGCGTTCCCCCGTGGAGAAGCCTGTCTGCTGCCTTTACGCCTTCGCCGGGTGAGCGACGACCCGTACGGCGGTCAGAGCGGGCGCTTCCTCCGCGAGGAGGTCGGCCTTGCACGCTCTCGCCTGGACGAGCAGCCAGTCGCCGACTTCGAGGTCCGTCAGCATTTTCTTGCCGTTTCGGCGAACCTTCGTCTTGTCGTCGACGATCACCGTCGCCGTGCCGGCTCCGGCGTACGCTCGCCCCCACCGATTGGAACGCGTCACGCTCATGCCAAGCGAGTCCGCCGAGGCGCTCGTGAGCGCTCCCTTCAGCACGACGGTGACCTTCGGCTTGCACGTCAGTCCGGTCGTTGCGGGCTTGCCGGCTGTTTCCGGCTTGCCCTTTCCGGGCGGAGGAGCTGCGATCGCGGCCGAGGCCGCAAGTCCGGCCGCCATCACTCCTATGAGCAAGAATCTGAGCTTCATGCCCTGTCTCCTGTCTCGGGGGATGTCCTTCACTGAGTAGACGCGCTCAGTTGCCAAAACTTGCGGATTCCGGCGGATTTCCCTCGAAGGGGGGCCCCCGATAGGCGAGCAAGGCGAAGCGGCTCCGTGGGGTGAGGGCTAGGGGAGCCGTTCGTCTTCTGCCCCGAGGGTTGGGAGCGGGAGTTCGGTAGTTCCGGGTGGGCGGGCTCAGAAGTTGCCCTGATGCGGCGAGTGGAGCGCCCAGGCGACTAGATCTTGCCGACCGCCTGCCACTTCGCCCAGATCCGCTTCATCCTATCGCGCTCGAGCGCACTGCTTCCGCCGCGCTCGACTCACCCTGCGAGACCTGAGCGAACATACGAGGAATCAGCCGCTAGTTCGTCGCGCGTGAGCGCGGCACGCCGGTAGCCCACAAGACGCTTACTTTCGTCACCGAATATATTCCGAGCCAATGCGGTCGAAACTCGCCCTCATCGTCGTCGGTGTGCTTGCGGCAATCGTCGTGACCGGCGCATCTGCCGCGGACTTCGAGGGCGACAACGGCGCGTGTCGAGAAACGCCGGGTGAGGCGGCTCTGCTCCGTTGTCCGACGGGGTATGTCGGCGTGCCGTATGAGATCGAGATCGAGTCCGAGGAGGGCTCGGGCTGCGAACCTTACGACTGGTTCGAGATCGTCAACGGCTCGCTTCCGACGGGGCTCTCGATGTCGAGAGACGGTGTCATCTCCGGCGTCCCCACGGGCGCCGGTCTGGCGCGTTTCTGGGTGTGGGACCACGACCTCACCTTCGCGCAAGGGGGACCTTCTTGGTGCGAACGCGAGGATCGATCGGAACGCGAATTCAGCATCCCGATCGACCCGGGACTCGCGATCATTAACCCGTCCGTCAAGCCGGCCACCGTTGGCCAGGCCTATACCGACACACTCGCGACGAAGCAGGTTGTGGGCCTAAACCCGCCCACCGGCCCCGAGGTGCAGGCGACCTGGTCGCTGGAGTCGGGAGTGCTTCCTCCAGGCATCACCCTCTCGAAATCTGGTGTCTTGAGCGGAGCACCCACTTCTGAGGGGAGCTACCAGTTCGTCGTCAAGGCCGAGAACGGCAGCCCCTTTGACACACAGACATACACGCTCGCCGTCCGCCAGCCCGTGAGCGTGAAGTCCCCGCTCGGCTCGGTGCAGCGGCCGAGCAGTGAAGTCGGGATCCGCGTCGGGAAGACCTTTACCGCAACGGGCGGAACCGGCACTTACGCATGGGCGCTTGAGTCGGGCGCATTGCCCCCCGGCGTCGCACTCGACGCGACACGAGGCACGATCAGCGGAACGCCTCAGACGGCGGGGAACTTTGCGTTCGCCATTACCGCGACGGACAGCGAAGGACGCGTGGCGAACGCGAGCACTGCGTTGATCGTTGCGCCAAGGCTCGCGATCAAGACCTTCCGCTTGAGGTCCGCGAAGCTCGCACGCACGTACCGACTGAAGCTGAAAACGGTGGGAGGCGTCCAGCCCCTGAAGTGGAGGGTGGTCCGTGGCAAGTTCCCGCTCGGCATCAGGCTTTTGTCGAAGACCGGCACGATCGCCGGGACCCCGCGTCGGATCGGAAGGTTCCGTGTGAGGCTTGAGGCACGCGACGCGCTCGGCGCGAGTTCGCGGAAGGCGCTCGTTCTCCTCGTCAGTACCTGAGGCGGGTTTGCCGAGCCGGCTCACTTGTCTTTGCCTCTCAGTTCCGCCCGCCCGCCTCTAGCGCCCGCTCCTCGATCCGCAGGTAGCTCGCGAGCTCGGGATCGTACGAAGGCGGCAAACGCGGGGAAAGAGCTTCAACGTGGCTCCGTCGACGAATGAGGGCCCGGCAAGCCGGGCCCTCCGTCGAATGCGGTGCGGTCGAGCTACGCGGCGACGAGAACGCGGTCGCTGTGAGCAACGATCTTGCCGCTCGTGATCTTGGGCTCGTTGGGGAGAATCGTGTCGAGCTTCTCCTCGCGGATCCACGTTGTGACGAGCTTCGTCGACTCCATGCCCTGCTCAGGCGTCTCGAAGAGACCGAACGAGCTGAAGACGCCGTTGCCGGCATCCATCAGGTAGTAGCCCTTGAACCCCGACAGCTTCTCGAGCTTCGGGACGAGGGTTTCGTTGACCTTGCGGGTCAGCTCGACCGTACGATTCTGGTCCACGCCGTCGTAACGACGAATGGTGGCGAACATGTGATGCTCCTTCGTTCCGATCAGGACAGGGAGCCCAAAACGAACTCTCTGCTGCGCTAGGTCGGGGGAGACAATCGAAGAGGAAGTTGAAATCCTCCACGGCGTCAGAGACAACCAACGCGCTCATCCACCATAGCCGCGAATTGCACCCGGTGCCATCAGGGGATCCGCGTACGAGCGCCAGAGATACGCGCCCGCTTGAAGCTCCCGCTCGTCGATCCGCAGGTAGCGCGCGAGTTCGGCCATCGGTGATCATGCCGGAGATGCATCCGCACGAGACGCTGCTCCGCGACTGGCTAGCCGCAGGTGATCGCGGCGACGTCGACGCGTTCGACCGCTACCTGCACCCCGACGTGATCGTCCATGCTCCGCTTGGGCTCTCCACACAGGGTGTCGAGGGGGAGAAGGCTGTTTGGGTCGACGCGAAAGCCGCGATGCCAGACATCCGCCATGACGTTCAGGAGACCATCGCCCTGGAGTCGCGGGCGGTCGCTCGGGTCGTCGTCACTGGCACCCTCGTTGGTGAGTTCGCGGGCATCCGTGCCCAGGGAGAGAGCTTCATGATTGACCAGGTGGTCTTCGCCCACTTCCGGGACGGCTTGATCGTCGAGGCATGGGAGATTGCGGACACCGGCTCGCTCCTACGTCAGCTCGGCGACACCCAAACCTGACTCAGGCGGGCACGGTCATTAACGCCACCCTCAGTGGTACCTAGTTCCGCCCGCCCGCCTCTAGCTCCCGCTCCTCGATCCGCAGGTAGCTCGCAGGCTCGGGATCGTCGCTGCGCCCCTCCGCGACAAAGCGCTCGGCGTCCTCGCGGCGGATGAAGGTCTCGAGCGCGTCCCCGAGCGGATGGTCGGGGCTGGAGCGCAGGTCGATGATCGCGAAACGATCACGGAAGAGATGATGACGGACTCAGGCTATGTCGTCGAGATGGCTTCTGGGGACACGGCCCCATGCGGCCCGGAGTGCTGGGAGCGAGAGTTCTGTGGACGGTGAAAGCTGCGAGTGCGTCACCGGTCTAGAAGATTCGGAAGCGGAGACTAGGCCGTGGGAACGAGTCGCACGCGCTCACCCGGCGCGAGGCACGGTACGTCGCGCATGTCGTGTGGGTGGCGAACGACGATCTTCTCTCCGTTGGACAGCTGCATCTCGTTGCGGCAGTGCGAGATCATCTGTGCGTCGGGCGCGCAATCGGTGTCGGTCATGACCTCCGCCATCACGGGCGCGTCGGGGAGGTGGCCTTCGATGAGCATCGCCGAGAGCATCCGGGCGTGTGCGGACGGCATCGGCATGTCAGATGACACGGAAACCGTGCGCGCAGACGTGGGCACGTCCACCGGATGCTCACGCACGTAGCCGGTCGCGCCCTGCCCCGGATCATCGTGATCCGGACCGGTTCCGATGATGCCTGTCGCAAGTGCCGCCCCTACGGCAAGGGCGGCAATGACGGCAAAGAGGACAAGATTCCTCGAACGCACGGCTCTCCTTCGACGTGTCTGGTCATGATCACGAACACATCATCAAGCCGCGTGCGTAGAAGACCACATGTCTATTCTGACCGAAGTGCTGGGCTTAGCCCGTGAGGACCTTTAGCCGTTCCTGGTAGTCCTCCACCGAGATCGCACCTTCGGCGAATCGGCGGTCGAGGATCTCGGTCGGCGTCTCCCTTCGCGGTTCTCGCCAGCCGCCGCCTCCACCGCGGGCGAGCCAGACAATCCCGAGGATGACTGCTACCCAGAAGAGCAGCATCAAGAACATCATCACGATCATCCATCCACCGCCGACGTCGTCGTGCATGCCCCAGTCAGCGAGAGGAAGGGTCAATACAAGGCTCACGTATGCCCCCTTTCGGCCGAGAAGCGACGGCGCGCCTTTCTACACGAGCTTCCGAGGCTCTCACATCGCCGGTCCTTCGACGTCGGTGTTTAGTACCGAGGTAGCACCTCGGGGTGGCCGCCGCTTTCTTCCTCGGTGAAGCGCACGCCGTCCTCTGGACGCTGAAGCGCGGCTGACGGCTCGGTAGTTCCGGGTAGGCGGGGTCAGCGGCAGCCGCGATGCAGTTCGGTAGTTCCGAGTAGGCAGGATCAGCGGTGTCCCGAGGGCTCGTCACAGCCGCGTGCCTTAGCGTTGGCCGCTGTCGCTGGGACATTCTCGGTCTGTTCAACGGTGAGGCGACCTCCGACGTTCTAAGGGGGCCAACTCGCAGAGAAGAAGTGTCCGGCTGCCCGGAGGAGTGGCCGATTGTCGCCGCGTTCACCGGTATGTGCCAAGCGCGAGACACTGCGTTCAACCGAACACAAGCGATGCCGCACTAGCCGAATTGCCGTCCTGCTCTTGAGGCGCTCGGGTTCGAGGTCGAGGCTGGGAAGAAGAAGACCGAGAAGATCCGCCGCCGTCCTCTTCGGGGAATAAGGCGTCGAGTCGCTCGCACACGAGATTGATGGATTTCAGCCCGATCTCCTCGGTATGGCCCTTGAAGTCGAAGCCGGACCGCGCACGGCGTTTCGATCGTCGGTCGGTCATGCGGGCGTATGGGTAGCTGCGCAAGCGGACACGGAGCGACGATCCCCACCGCTCATGCCCGCATCAGGCCTCCTCATGGCCGCTGTTATCGTGGCGCAAAGTGAAAGCCGTCCGCCTCGTCCACCCCGGTCAGGCGCTGGAACTTCACGACCTTCCCGTTCCTGTACCTGGCCCCCGCGACGTGCTCGTCCGCGTGAAGGCTGCGGGCATCTGCCACTCGGACGCGCACTATCGCGCCGGCATTTCGAGCGTCGCGTCGCTGCCACTGACGTTGGGGCACGAAGTCTCGGGGATCGTCGAAATCGTCGGCGGCGAGGTTCAAACCGCGAAGCGCGGCGACCGCGTCTGTCTTCACTACCTCGCCACTTGTGGCGCCTGTGAATGGTGTCGCGCAGACAATGAGCAGTTTTGCCGAGACGGGCAGATGATGGGCAAGCATCGCGCCGGCGGTTACGCGGAATTCGTCTTGATGCCTGAGCGGAGTGTCTTTGCGTTGCCGGACGAGGTCCCGTTTCCGCAAGGCGCGATCCTGATGTGCTCGTCGGCCACGTCGCTGCACGCCCTGCGCCAGGCCCGCTTGCGGCCGGGCGAAAGCGTTGCCGTGTTCGGCGCAGGTGGACTGGGGAGCTCCGCGATCCAACTCGCGCAAGCGCTGGGCGCCGCTGCAGTCTTCGCCGTGGATATCAACCCGCACAAGCTGGCGTTCGCCGCCACGCTGGGCGCGACGCCGGTCGACGCAGCGAGCGACGATCCCGTGGCCGCAATTCAAGTGTTGACCGACGGTCGGGGCGTGGACGTAGCGCTGGAACTGGTCGGTCTGCCGTTGACAATGCAACAAGCCGTGGGGTCACTCGCGATCAAGGGTCGCGCCGCGCTGGTCGGCATCACACAGGAGAGTTTTCCGGTGGCGCCGTATCCCGAAGTCATCAACAAGGAAGCTGAGATCATCGGCGTCTCGGATCACCTGGCGGCGGAGCTTCCCGAATTGATCGCCTTCGCGCGTGAGGGCAAGCTGAATCTGGCGCCGGCCGTCACGGCCTGTATCCCGCTCGAGGCAGACGCCATCAACCTTGCCCTGGACCGCTTGGAAGCATTCAGCGATGAGGTGCGGACGGTGGTTCAACCCTGAGCCGCGGACCGTCTCGGCCAGTGGCCGACGCAACCTTCATCAGGCTCGAGGAGATCCCGCTGGAGACAGCGCTTGACATGCTCGGCAAAGGAGTCGTGGTGTCCCTGCTCGCT
>Ga0224510_10000397_pt1 | contig 34316 bp, 28 predicted proteins | sample SF_May12_sed_USG_FD_170161 | JGI IMG/M metagenome (GOLD analysis project Ga0224510, IMG submission 170161) | Sediment microbial communities from San Francisco Bay, California, United States - SF_May12_sed_USGS_4_1 | ecosystem: Environmental > Aquatic > Marine > Sediment | place: USA: California... | reverse complement strand
CGGCAAGGCCCACGTGATCAAGTCGCACCACAATGTGGGTGGCCTGCCCGAGCACATGAAGCTGAAACTGCTGGAACCACTGCGCGAATTGTTCAAAGACGAAGTGCGTAAGCTGGGCGTGGAGCTGGGGCTGCCATACGACATGGTTTACCGTCATCCGTTCCCTGGTCCAGGTCTGGGTGTGCGCATTCTGGGTGAGGTGAAAAAAGAATACGCCGACGTATTGCGTCTGGCCGATCATATTTTCATCGAAGAACTGCGCAAGCATGATTTGTACGACAAAACCTCGCAGGCATTTGCAGTGTTTTTGCCAGTGAAATCCGTAGGCGTAACCGGTGACGGTCGTCGTTATGAGTGGGTGGTGGCGCTGCGTGCAGTGGAAACCATCGACTTCATGACGGCGCGTTGGGCGCATCTGCCGTACGAGTTCCTGGATCATGTTTGCCGTCGCATCGTCAACGAAGTGGCTGGTATTTCCCGCGTGGTTTACGACATTACCGGCAAGCCGCCGGGCACCATCGAATGGGAATAAACTTCGACTCCGCCAATCCGGCGGAAATCGATGCCTACTGGATGCAACACGCCCTGACTTTGGCGCAACGTGCCGAAGCTCAGGGTGAAGTTCCGGTAGGGGCAGTGTTAGTTCTCGATAATCAGATTCTGGCCGAAGGCTGGAATCTGCCTATCTCCAAGCATGATCCAACGGCGCACGCAGAAATTCAAACGCTGCGCGCCGCCTGCGAAAAAATTCAGAATTATCGTTTGCCGCGCGGCACCACGTTATATGTCACTCTGGAGCCTTGCCCTATGTGTGCGGGAGCGATGGTGCATGCGCGTGTTGGGCGAGTGGTGTTTGCGGCACCTGATCCGCGCACCGGCGCGGCAGGTACGGTGTTTCAGTTGCTGCAGAATGATCAGCTGAACCATCGCTGCGATCTCAGCAGCGGTGTGCTGGAATCGCAAAGCGCTGAGATGCTGCGAGCGTTTTTCAAAGCCAGACGTTAGTGCGCGACGCTATCCTGAGGCAAGTCAAACGGTAGCGTAACTTCTACCACGCAGCCGTTGGCGGGTGCGCAAGTGACGTTGATGCTGCCGCCATTATTTTCAATCAACTGTTTGGCAATGCTGGCACCCAATCCCAGGCCACTGTGGCGACGATTGGATGCGTCATCTGCCATCGAAAAATAATCAAACATTTTGCCGACTTGTTCTGCACTCATACCAGGGCCGGTGTCTTCAATACGAAAACGAATAATTGCCTTGTGATTTTGCGACAGCAATTGAGTTGTTAATTTGACGTGGCCAGTGCGAGTGAATTTCACCGCATTATCAACCAGTGGCAGGATGCCTGAGTCGATGCAGTGTTTGTCGATGATCAGTGAATGTGGAATATCGGGATCATCTTCGATGATGAATTCCAGATTTTTTTGTTCTGCCGTATCAATGTATGGACGCAAGCGAGGGAACAGATAGCTTGATAGGTTCATCAGTTCTTTTTCTGACTGATAGCTGCCTTGTTCCAATTGAGTCAGGGTCAAAATGGTGTTGACCAATGACAGCAGGTTTTCGCCGGAATGCTGAATGATGTCCAGGCTTTCTTTGTGTTCGGCGCATTGTTCGGACTGTTTTAGCAACGAAGCCATACCAATGATGGCATTGAGCGGAGTGCGTAATTCATGGCTGATGTTGGCCAGAAAGCGACTTTTGGTTTGGTTGGCATCGTCCGCTTTTCTGAGTGCGTCGACCAGCTGTTTTTCCTGATGAACTTTGTCGGTGATATCAGCGGCAAGCACAATCGCGCCGGCAAACTGGCCATTTTCGCTGAGAGGAACACCAGTAACTGACAGAATAGTCGATTTACCATATGCCGAGGTGTACGGGATATTAATGCTGAGGCGCCGGCCGTCGAGCAGTTGGCGGGCAAAACTGCTTAAGCCCGCTTTGGCTAGGTTGGGAATTTCAAGGAAACGCTGCCCCAGCATGTGGTGGCGTGTGTTTGGCGGTACGCCAAGTATCTCGTGCATGTTGCTGTTGATGTAAGAAAAACGGCTGTTTTTGTCGATAAACAAAATGCCAATCGGCGAGTGTTCCAGAATGTTCTGATTAATTTCGTACAGGTTTTGATATTCCTTGCGCGAAATCTCCAGTTGGCGAATGTATTTTTGAATATCGTCAATATTGCGTGTTGTGCCCTCAACGCCTTGTGCCTGATTGTTGCTGTCAAAATAATACTGGGCATTGGTAGCTACCCAAACCAGTTGGCCATCTTTGCGTACCAGTTGTGACTGGTAATTGAGGAGCAGTCCATTATTGTCGGCAACCAGGCGAATCATGTGATCGCGACCATTGGGGTTGACATACAAGTCGGAGATTTGTGTTCCGAGCAGTTCTTCGGGCGTGTATCCCAGCAGCGTTTTGACGGACGGTGAGACTATGATGATTTGGCCAAGGACGTTGGTTCGAAAATAGGTATCCTGCATATTATTCAGGATGCTCGACAGGCGTGCTTCTGATGCACGTAATTGTTCCTCGTAGCTATGACGTGCAGTATTTTCATCGCGTAACTGTTGGTTGGATTTGAGTGTTTGCTCCGTCAAATTTTCATTTTCAAAGGCGAGTACATACGACCGATGAATGTGGCGGGTCAGGGTGCGAGTGGTGTGGGTAACAACCAGCGCGGCCAGTACAATCAGAACGATCATATAGGTGTAAACGTCACTGTGTAGCTGTGCCAAAAATACTACGAAAGTGACAAGGGCCGGAATGGAAAAACAGACGTAGCAGGCATAAACCGGTGCAAGTAGGGCGATGGCTCCCCCGACCATGCCAATCAAAGCAAAATAGATTAGCAGCTGATGTTCAATTTCCACGTAGGAAATAAAAAATCCGGTGCCACCCCAAGCCAGGCCAGACAGAACTTCGATGGCGCAATAGAAATAAAACCAGGTTGAAATTTTACTATCGGGGGAACGCATGTTAAATGCGTGCAGACAGATACCACGCATGGCCGAAATGCCAATGATGCATGCCAGCCAGATCACCAGGTATTTGGTGGGAAGTTGGTCTTTTAAGGCGAGGAACAGCACCACCGCTGCAGCGGGCATGCCGATTAAAGCCGAGTAGCCCGCTTGGTATAGTTGCGTGACTTGCGCGTGAAATGCTTGTTTTTGTTCTTGTTCTTTTTGATCTCCTGCGGTGAGGAGAGCGTCATTGGTGCCCGATGAGTTCATAGAGGACGTCTTCACAGTGCTGGCCCATTGCCACGCTAGCATTTTATGCGATAGTTGATGATAATGGTACTGCGTGATTGGCCAGGATGGCTGATCGGAAACGGTGTTTGACGATATCAAGGAGGATGGTATGGTGTGCCGTTGGCTTTTTTTGTTGCTTGCGTTGTTTTTGATTGGTTGTGGACAAGGCATTCAATCTCCCCTGGATACGCCCTGTGATATTCGTGAGGGCGAACTGCTGCTTTCCGAGTGGCATGTTGATAGCGAACAGCCGGATTTGCAGTGGCTGGAATTAAAAAACACTTCATCGCGATCGTTGTCTCTGCATCGCTTGCTGTTATCTCTGGAAGGCCGAACTGAACCGATTATTTTGCAGGGAACCCAGCAGGTGCCTGCAGGTAAAGTCGTGTTGGTGGTGACCCGCGAAAGTTCGTTGTCTGGTGACTATCACGTGGATACGTTGCCATTGCATCGTGCCACTGGACTGTCGATGAGTTGTGATGGCGCGAATTTCTTCTCCTGGCAAGTTCCCGATTTACCGCTGGCAGCGGCAGACAGCATTATTGTTTCACCTTTCGTCTTTGAAGATACTTCGAATTATCACGATGCCAATGCCTGGTGTGCAGCATCCTCGGTGGGGGAGGCAACACCGGGGACGGATAATCCTGCCTGCGGTACGTTGCGCTGTTTGGATGATAATGAGCAATGGGTTAAGGTTCCGCCTGCCATTGCCGGCAGCGTGCGCCTGAACGAAATCATGGCTAATCCTTCCGGTGAGGATGGCAATAATGAATGGTTTGAATTGCTGTCGATGCATTCCCGTCCGGTATTGTTAAATGGTTTGCATATTTCGACCAATGATCAGCAATGGCGATTAATGTCATCGCGCTGTATGTGGTTGCAGCCCGCAGAATACACAGTGGTCGGGGTGCAGTCTGATGTGTCCAGGTTGCGCACAATTGCTGCGGATTACTGGCTGGCGGGGGATGCGTTAGCAAATAAAGCGGTGACTTTTCAGTTGGCATTGCGTGGAATGGCACAATCAACGTTTGTCGCTGCAAGCGAATTTTCTTCGGGAATATCGCAGGGCGTGGATGGTTTGAATGTGACTGAGTTGACGCCATCCGGCGGCGTTTGTGCAGCTCAAAGTGGATTAATAACCTGGGATGGCAGTGAATATGCCACACCGGGTCAGCTCAACGATGCTTGCGAAGCCGCTTGTCTGGATTCAAATTATCGCTGGCGACGATTGCCGACGGCGGTAGAAGGCGAGTTGCTGATTAGTGAAGTTTTTGCAAATCCGGACGGCGCGGATCAGGGGCGGGAATGGCTGGAAATTTATGTCAATTCGACCACGCCAAGATTGGCCAATGGGCTGGAAATAAAACAGAAAAATAGTTTGACTGGCAATGAACGGCGTTGGACGTTCGAGGCGAAGCAGTGCGTGCCATTGGCGGCACAAAGTTACGCGGTCATTGCTGCGGATGCTTCGTTGCCCGGCTTGGGTAAACAGGCTATCTCCATTCCTCAATTGCAACTCTATAACGATGTCAGTGAAATATCGTTATTGCGCGCGGGGCAGCAGATTGATAACGCGCTACTTCCTGTTGCGATCAATAATGTGTCGTCGGGAGTCAGCTTTGAGCAATATCAGGTTTCTGAAAATGATCGAACTGAGCAGTTTTGTTCGGCCAGACGGGAATCCGCGTGGGGAAAATCTTCACCGGGTACAGCGAATGATCCGTGTGGTGAGGTGTGCTGGCGACAAGGCACATGGCAGCCGCTGCGAAAATTGATGCCCGCAGATTTGCAAATTACCGAAATTTTAACCAATCCGGAGGGTGCTGATAATGGTCGTGATTGGTTGCAGTTACGGCTGACAACCAGCGAAGCCAGAGATCTGAATGATGCGAGCGTGGTACATCGTTTGTTGACAGGCAGTGAGCGTCGTTGGCAATTATTATCGGCGGACTGTTTGGAAGCGTTGCCGGGCAAACCATTGATACTGAGCGGTGATGGCAACGATTTGGCGGCTCTCAATATTAATGCTATGACCATCAGCGGCCTGGATATGTACTCCAGTGAGGTCGGCACACTGCAATTATGGCAGGGGAGTGTGTCGATTGATTCTGCTCACGCGGCTAAAGGTGTCTCCGGCGTGGCACAGCGTTTAATTTCACCGCAAGCAGATAATGATCTTGGTACGTCGTGGTGTGCCGTACCTGACAAAATGCCCGCGTTATTGAATGGTGCCGCCAATGCGGACTCATCGGGGTGTTAGGTTTGGTTGTGTTTGCCTCATCTTGATTTTTTGTACGCCAGTCGCCTCCTGGGCATTTGTGACTGACGATGTGCTGAATGAAGATGAGTATACGCAATGGGTGTTATCGCAGTGGCGGCAACAGCCACTGGATTTGAATCAGGCCGGGTTGACGGATCTGCTGTGGTTGCCGCAAATGACACCGACCTTGGCATCACAGATTTTGGCGCATCGTCAGGCCCTCGGGCGCTTCAAAAGTGTGAGTGAATTGACTATCTTGCCTGGTGTCGATCTGGCCACGTACTGGTTGTGGCTGGATTATGTGACGGTAAATCATGGACGGCGATTTTTTCGTTGGCAGATGGGCACTGCTGCGTCCGATCAATCATCGCCTTCCACGGTGCTTGCGGTCGAACAGCGACAACGCCAATGGGGACTGGGCAGCGAATGGGCGGAGCGCACCGGCGAGAAGGTCAGCTATAACTTTGCCTTGGAAAGTTGGCAGGCGAAGCCGCAATCCGATATTTTGCAACCGCGCTCAGTCTTTTTCTGGGCAGAACAGCGTCCCTGGTCATACACGTTAGGGCATTATCGTTTGGCATTTGGTCGGGGATTGTCGTTTGCCAATCGCCCGGTCACCTCGGCAGAGGGCTGGTCTGAGCCTGCTCCAGCCTCATTTGTTGCTTCAACCGGGCGATATCGGTTTGATGACATGCTGTTTGGCGCAGCTGCGCAGTATGAATGTGCCGACTGTTTAGGTGTCAGGCAGCAGTATTTTTTGTTCGCTTCGTCGCAGTTGCGCGATCTCTATCAGTACGATTTGCGGTTTGGTCCGGATGCTGCCCGTCTGCAGGCGTTGGGGGAGTGTCATACGACGGGAAGTCAGAGCATGGGATTTACCTGCGATGGCTATGGTCAATGGTATGCGACCACCGTGCTGGATCAACAGGGACAGCCGCTGTACTACACTCAGCTTAGGGATGCGATGCATGAAACCTTATCCGGTATGGCTTGGTTGTGGGGTGACACAACCGACTGGCGGGGCAGGTTTGTGTACTATCAGGCGAATAATCAGTTTGTGCTGGCTGCACCGCAGTTGCGTTTTGCGCCGTCAGCAAAATTTCCGTCGGCATTGCAGTACCAGGTTGCGGGTTTGGGTTTGGCCAAATCGTGGTCGGAATTCGCCTTGGATGGTGAAGTGTCCGTTGGCAATAATGGTGGTAAAGCCCTGTTAGTGTGGACATCGTGGCATGATGAAAATGTTCTTGAACAGCTGACTGTACGCTATTACGCGCAAGACTATATAAACCCCTACAGTCGGGGATTAGCTGCCAGTGATGAATATTTGGGCAGTCGTCAGCGAAACGAAATCGGTTGGTTGTGGCAGCATGACATGCGCATTGGCTCGGTGCAGTGGCGTGGATATGTAGACAGTTGGCGAGCGGTGGTTGTGGACGCGAATGATACGTCGAATGAAAAGTTATGGAAGCAGCGCTGGTCACAACGAGTGACGCAGGCGATTGCGCCCCAATTTAAGCTGGGCGCGGGTATTGAGCAAGGCGCGGAGCTGATGTCAGTCAGTCTGCAGTTAGAGCATCGCCGAGGCGATGACTTGTGGCAACAACAGCTGCGTTGCGCGGATGATGGCAGTTGTGGGTGGCGAGGAACGTGGCGTTTGGGGCAGCGTCGTCAAGGGATATGGATTAATGCGCATCATCCTTTGCCGACGGACGCCGAGGGTGAAAAGCGAATGGTGATAGGAGCCAGTCTCCAGGGAAGTATCCAGCAACAGTGGCAAGCGGGCATTAGTCGGACGCTAACCGATGACGAGCGTTATGTCGTTTGGCGAGTGTGGCGGGAATTATAGCCTTATTGTTAATTTGGGCTGACAACCTTGCTGATGATTTCTATGTAGAAAAAAAACACATGGACGAATAATATGGCAATCGGACGATGTTTGTTGGGCGTGAGTTGGTCTGGGGGAAAGGCGTTGGCTCCAAACTTGGATTCTGTGGATATCAAAAGTGCGCGCATTTTGGTGATTGATGATCAGCCCGCCAATGTGAAGATCATTGAAAAAATGTTGCGTTCAGAAGGCTATTCGAGCGTGAGCTGCTTTACCGACCCGCGTGAGGGGGTAAATAGCTACCAACAGTCACCGTACGAGTTGGTGCTACTGGATCTGAATATGCCGCACATGGATGGTTTTGAGGTGATGGATAGACTGAACGCACTGACAACCAGCGATTATCTTTCGGTACTGGTATTAACGGCGCAAATTGATCGAGATACCCGAATTCGAGCACTGCAAGCGGGTGCGCGGGATTTTTTGAACAAACCATTCGATGTTGTTGAATTGATAAATCGGATTCGCAACATGCTGGAAGTGCGCATGTTGCATCATCAGGTGCGAATGCAAAATGATGCCCTGGAAGAAAAAATTAGGGCGCGCACCGAGGAACTGGAACAGACCCGGCTCGAAATTATTCGTCGCTTGGGACGTGCGGCTGAGTATCGTGACAACGAAACCGGTCTGCACATTGTCCGTATGAGCAAAATGTCGAAGTTGTTGGCAGTAAAGCTAGGCTTGTCAAAAGCCGATTGCGATTTGATTCTGAACGCGAGTCCTATGCATGACGTGGGAAAGATAGGTATTCCCGACGCCATTCTGCTTAAGCCCGGCAAACTGGCCCCAGCGGAGTGGCAAACTATGCAAAAACACCCGGAAATCGGTGCAGAGCTGTTGTCGGGCCATGCCTCCGGGCTGTTGGAGGCAGCGCGGCAAATTGCCTTGTGCCATCACGAAAAATGGGATGGCAGTGGCTATCCGGCAGGTTTGCGGGCGGAGCAGATTCCATTGTTTGCACGTATTGTTGCTGTTGCCGATGTGTTTGATGCCCTGACCTCTGAGCGTCCGTACAAAAAAGCTTGGTCGCTTGATGATGCAATAAACTATCTGCGTGAAGGGGCGGGCCTGCATTTTGATCCCCATTTGATCGATATATTTTTGGCTCACCTGGATGAGTTTGTTGCGATCAGAGAACGATACTCCGATCAATCCGCGTGATGTTATTGGTGCCGGCATTACTGCCAGATAACGTAGAAAAGGGGGTTTTTGCAAGAGACGTAAATTTGGCGGCATCCTTTTTCGTAGTATAACTCATTTATTTTCATAGAAATTTGTCAATATTTGCCTGGCATATGTCTTGCTAATTTGATTATGGTCTCGATCAAATACAGAAAAGGACAGGTTCCATGGCAGAAGAAGCGTCAGCACCCAGTTCCGGCGGAGGTTCCGCCAAACTCGTAATCATCATTGTCTTTGGCGCTATTTTGTTGGTACTCGCCAGCATGGGTGGAATTTTTTTCCTGCTCAAATCCATGGGAATGCTGAATCCACCTGGCGCAGCAAGCGCGCAAATTTCGGCGTCTGAGCAAGCCAACAAAGACAAGCCCCCGCTCTACCATCCATTTGAACCCGCGTTCGTGGTTAATTTTCAGGACCGTGGTCGCACGCGCTATTTGCAGATATCTGTACAGGTCATGACGCGCGAAGAGGAAGTGGTTAAGTCTCTGGAAACTCACATGCCGCTGATACGTAATGATTTGCTGATGCTGTTTAGTGGCCAGACGTCAGAAACGTTGTACTCCGCTGAAGGAAAGGAGTCGTTGCGTCAATCAGCACTTGAGGTTGTAAAGCGGATATTGGAAGAACAAACAGGGAAAAAAGACGCAGTGGAAGCTCTCTATTTCACCAGTTTTGTCACGCAATAAATACAGGGGTAGTTCATGGCTGGCGTGGATATATTATCGCAAGACGAAATTGACGCGCTGTTGCACGGGGTCTCCGGCGGTAGTGTTGAAACAGATAGTGGTGTGAGTGGCGATGATGAAATTGCCACGTTTGATTTTGCCAGCCAGGATCGCATTGTTCGCGGTCGGATGCCGACCCTGGAAATGATTAACGAGCGTTTTGCGCGCTTTTTCCGCGTGAGTTTATTCAACAAGTTGCGTCGTGCAGCAGAAATTTCTGTGAACGGCGTACAAATGATGAAATTTGCTGAATACGTACATAGCCTATTCGTGCCGACCAGCCTGAATATGGTGCGGATGAATCCGCTGCGTGGCACGGGGTTGTTCGTGTTTGACCCTAAGCTGGTGTACATCATGGTTGATAATTATTTTGGTGGTGAAGGGCGTTTCCACACCAAAATAGAAGGTCGCGAATTTACCGCTACCGAATTAAAAATCGTCGAAGGAATACTGCAAAAAGCCTTTCATGACATGGCTGAAGCCTGGTCACCTGTATTGCAGGTCGATTATGAATTTTTGAGTGCTGAAGTCAATCCACATTTTGCCAATATCGTAAGCCCTAGTGAAGTTGTTGTTGTCAGTACGTTCAACGTGGAGCTGGAAGGTGGCGGCGGTGAAATGCACGTTACCTTCCCATATATCATGCTCGAACCCATCCGTGAGTTGCTAGATGCCGGGGTATTGAGCGATCACGTTGAAATGGACGAACGCTGGAGTCAGGCACTTCGTGAAGAAATATTGGATGCAGAAGTGGAAATGCGTGCTGAATTGTCCAAGGCGCGTCTTACATTGCGACAGGTCAAAGATTTAAATGTAGGTGACATTATTTCATTTGAAATGCCAGAAAATGTTGTGTTACGGGCCGCAGGCGTTCCAATTATACGCTGCGAGCATGGTGTGCAACATGGCAATAAGGCACTGCGAGTTATCGAAGCAATCAAGCATGTGCAACCGGGTGAAGAATAAGAGGCAGGAGTGTTGAAATGGCAGAACAAGGCGACAATTTAGATGGTGATGGTGTTGAGGATGCTTGGGCAGAAGCGCTGGCGGAACAACGCGATACCGATGATGGCGCATTTCGCACTTCGCCGTTGAGTGAAATTGCTGGCCAGGCAGGAAAAAGTGGTGAGGAACCTGTCGACTTGGATATGGTTCTGGATATTCCCGTCACCATCTCGATGGAAATTGGTCGAACACAAATCAGCATACGCAACTTGCTTAAACTGAACCAAGGTTCGGTGGTTGAACTGGATCGCCTCGCTGGCGAGCCACTGGATGTGCTGGTTAACGGTACGCTGATTGCTCATGGAGAAGTCGTTGTGGTTAACGAAAAATTCGGTATTCGTTTGACCGACGTTATTACTGCCATGGAACGTATAAAGAAACTACAATGATGCGTGCACTGATAATACTTTTGATGATCTTTCCCATCGCCGTTTTTTCTGCGGATGCTGTGCAGCGTGTTGACGAACAATCTTTGCAGATCGCATCTGCAGATGCAGTCGTTGCCCCGGCAGTTTCTACTGCTCCGGCAAGGCCTGTAATTCAATCTCACCAATCCTATAGTGCGCCGGACACTACCTCGGCCTTGCTTAAGGTAACGCTGGGACTTGGATTGGTAGTTGCGGCCATTTTTGGAAGTGCCTGGGCATTTAAACGCTTTGCTGGCACAGCCTTTATTGCCAATGACACGATGAAAATTATTTCTGGTTTGTCGTTAGGTACAAGAGATCGAATTGTTCTTATACAAGTTGGCGATGAACAAATTGTTGTTGGAATTTCTCCTGGTCGCATACAAACCTTGCATGTTTTAAAGTATCCAGTTGATGTTTCAACCGAGAACTCGGTGGTTGGCTCAGCCTTTTCTGAACGTCTTAACGCGGTAATAAAGCAGTGGAAAAGATGAATAGACTCTTTATTTTTGCAGCACTTTTGTTGGTGGCGTGGATGCCAGAAGTCGTGATGGCAGCGGATCCGGGTGTTCCCGCATTGTCCGTACAGACAAACCCTGATGGTGGACAAACTTACAGTTTGACGCTGCAAGTCCTTGCGATTATGACGCTGCTTACTTTCTTGCCAGCAGCGTTGATGATGTTGACTGCATTTACTCGTATAGTGATTGTACTGTCGATACTTCGCCAGGCGATCGGTTTGATGCAGGCGCCATCCAATCAGGTCCTTATCGGTCTTTCACTGTTTTTGACGTTCTTTATCATGGAGCCGGTTTTTACCAAAGTCTATAACGAAGCCATTGTGCCCTATATGGATGAAAAGCTTGAAGCGCCCGCAGCCTTTAAGGCGGCACAAGGGCCATTCAGAGAATTTATGATGGCACAAACCCGGGAAAGTGATTTGGAAATGTTTGGTAATATTTCTGGACATACCAATATTTCTTCGCCTGAAGATGTTCCGTTTTCTATGCTGATTCCCGCATTTGTGACTAGTGAATTGAAAACAGCATTTCAAATTGGTTTTTTGATCTACATACCATTTTTGGTTATCGATCTTATCGTGGCCAGCGTGTTGATGGCGATGGGTATGATGATGCTATCTCCCATGATGATATCACTGCCTTTTAAAATCATGTTGTTTGTTTTGGTTGATGGTTGGGCGTTGATTATGGGAACGCTGGCATCGAGTTTTTATATCTGAGGGCTTTATATGACACCTGAGTCAGTCGTCGATATATTCCAGGATACGCTCGAGCTGTTAACTTTGTTAGTAAGCATCTGTTTGTTGCCAGCGTTGGCGATCGGTTTGGTTGTTGCGATGTTCCAGGCGGCGACCTCCATTAATGAGATGACCCTTAGTTTCATTCCAAAGCTTTTAATAACTTTTGCAACTCTCATGGTTGCTGGTCCGTATATGTTGAATTTGTTACTTTCATACATGCACCGCATGATCGTGGATATCCCGATGATGATAGGTTAGCGCCATGTTGTTTACTGGCGCTGAAATCGGTGGTTTGATAGGTCAGTATTTATGGCCCTTTGTGCGCGTTACCGCATTTGTTGCTGCCTTTCCCATTTTCAGTTCTGCGTTTATTCCAATTCAGGTTCGAGTGGTTCTGGCGTTGGCATTGACGATTGCCATTGTTCCTTCTGTTCCTGCAGTTCCACAAATTGATCCGGTGAGTGCCGAGGGTTTCATGCTGGTTATTCAGCAGGTGATGATTGGCGTATCGATGGGATTTATTTTTCACATGGTGTTTGGTGCATTCGTAATTGGCGGTCAGATTATTGCGATGCAAATGGGTTTGGGCTTTTCCACCATGATTGATCCTGTCAATGGTTCACAGGCGCCGGTTTTGAGTATGATGTTTTTGATCATGGTCACGCTGTTTTTTCTGGCCATGGATGGTCACTTGGCGGTGATACGTATGTTGGCAGATAGTTTTCAAACGCTGCCTATAGGACTGGAAGGTGTGGATAAATCCGCATTCAAGATGATTGTCGACTGGGGCAGTAAAATGTTCGAAGGGGCATTAATGCTGTCCCTGCCGGCGGTAACAGCGTTGTTGCTGGTGAATATTGCTCTGGGTGTTATGGGACGTGCAGCGCCCCAGCTGAATATTTTTGCGGTGGGCTTTGCCATTACGATTGCCGGAGGTTTTTATATCATCCTGTTGTCGTTGCCTATGATGCTTGAAAGCTTTAAGCATTTGTCACTGGATGGCATGGAAGTTATTAAAACCATAGGTCACGTTCGCTGATGGCAGAGAACGAAGACGGCCAAGAAAAGTCGGAAGCCCCCTCGGAGAAACGTCGAACCGATGCGCGCGAGCGTGGTCAGGTGCCACGCTCGCGTGAATTCAACACCTTCTTTATGATGATCGCATCAGGTGCAGGGCTATTGATGTTGGGGCCGACCATGATGGACAAACTTCTGGACATTCTCAAAATTGGCTTTTCGCCAACACGTGAGCAAATCTTTGATACCAAATTTATGGCATTGCTACTACAGGATCGGATACTTGAAAGTCTGATTTTGATGGCACCCTTGATGTTGATGCTTTATTTGGTCGCATTATTTATCCCCATGATTGTTGGTGGTTGGAACTTTTCCTTCAAAGCCATGGCGTTCAAGGGCAGCAAGCTTGATCCATTGAAAGGTACAAAGCGTATTTTTGGTGCTCAGGGATTGATGGAGCTGGTGAAGGCAATCGCCAAGGTGGTCCTGATAGGTTGGGTTGCGGTTGCCATTTTGATGTGGCAAGCCGATTCTATAATGGGTTTGGGATATATGCCGGTGGAAGTCGCGTTGGAGTTTCTTGGTCGCGATATTATTTGGTTTTTTATTTTAATGTCATTTAGTTTGATTGTTGTTGCAGCGATGGATACACCATTTCAGATATGGAACAACACCCAGCAGTTGAAGATGACCAAGAAAGAAGTCAAAGACGAAAATAAAAACCAGGAAGGTAGCCCCGAAACCAAATCGCGTATCCGTCGTGTGCAAATTGAGATGGCCAGACGTCGGATGATGCAACAAGTGCCAACCGCAGATGTGGTTATTACCAACCCGACCCACTATTCGGTTGCGTTACGATACGATCAGGAATCCGGTGGCGCTCCGGTAGTTGTGGCCAAAGGTACGGACACTTTGGCGTTCCGCATTCGTGCTGTTGCAAATGAACATAACGTTCCCATACTCGAATCACCCGCCTTGGCGCGTGCTGTTTACTACAGTACCGACCTGGATGAAGAGATTCCATCCGAGTTATACCTGGCAGTTGCCAAGGTACTTGCATATATTTTCTCGCTCAAAGACAAGCCTGGTACAGATTTTTCAAGGCCATTGGAGTTTACTGATGTCACGATTCCCGAAGGGTTCAGGCGTGACAACTAATAGCCGGGATCGTTTACGAGAAATCATATGGCCGCATTACAGTTCGATCGAGCCTCAATTCAACACACATTTAAGGACATTATTCACAGTGGGCTAGGTGTACCATTGTTGCTGATCGTCATGCTGGGCATGATGATTTTGCCAATGCCTCCTTTCTTGCTCGACATGCTTTTTACCTTCAACATCACGTTGTCGCTGGTGGTTTTGCTGGCGGCTATTTATGTTGATCGCCCCCTGGATTTCTCCGCGTTTCCCACGGTGTTGCTGGTGGCAACATTGTTGCGGTTGGCGTTGAATATTGCATCGACGCGTGTTGTGCTGCTCGAAGGTCATACCGGGACTGACGCAGCAGGTCAGGTTATCGAATCGTTTGGTGAATTTGTTATCGGCGGTAATTATGCGGTTGGTATCGTCGTTTTCGCGATTCTGGTTATTATCAATTTCATCGTAGTTACCAAAGGATCGGGGCGTATTTCTGAAGTAACTGCGCGTTTCACCTTGGATGCGATGCCAGGTAAACAGATGGCGATCGATGCAGATTTGAACGCAGGTTCGATCACTCAGGAAGAAGCTCAAAATCGCCGTGAGGCGATTGTCAGGGAAGCAGATTTTTACGGTTCCATGGACGGTGCCAGCAAGTTCGTTCGTGGTGATGCCATCGCCGGTATTCTGATTCTGTTTATTAACGTCATCGGTGGTTTGATCATCGGTATGATCCAGCACGATATGGCCTTGGCAGATGCCTCGCGCAACTACGTGCTGCTGACCATCGGTGATGGTCTGGTTGCACAAATTCCAGCACTGTTACTGTCAGTTGCTGCCGCCATTATTGTGACGCGGGTTTCTGCGTCCGGTGATATGGGTAATGACGTAGTGTCGCAACTGTTCGCCTCGCCGCGTACTTTGGCGGTGAGTGGCGGCATTATGGCTGGTATGGGAATTATTCCTGGGATGCCCAATTTGCCCTTCCTGATTCTGGGGGGTGCGGCAATTGGCGGCGCTTATATGATGAACCAAAAAGCCAAGGAAGGCGTGCTACGTACTCAACAGCAAGCCGTCGCTGAAGCGCCTAAGGCTGAGCCGCCCAAAGAACTGGGTTGGGATGACGTCGTGCCCGTGGATCTGATTGGTCTGGAAGTGGGCTACCGGTTGATTCCGCTGGTGGACAAAAACCAGGGCGGCCAGCTGATGACGCGGATCAAGGGCGTGCGCAAAAAACTGTCGCAGGAGCTGGGCTTCCTGGTTCCGCCGGTACACATTCGTGACAACCTGGAGCTCAGCCCCAGTGCCTACCGCATCACCCTGCACGGTGTGCCCATAGGCGAGGCTGAAATTTATACCGATAGAGAAATGGCCATCAATCCTGGCCAGGTTTATGGCCGCCTCAACGGTATGGCAGGTCGTGATCCAGCGTTTGGCCTGGAGGCCGTTTGGATCGAGCCCGGCCAGCGTGATCATGCGCAGACCTTGGGGTATACCGTGGTAGACCCCAGTACGGTGGTGGCCACTCACCTTAGCCAAATCCTGCAGAGTCATGCCAGCGAATTGCTGGGGCGGGAAGAAGTGCAGCAACTACTTAATAATCTTAAGAAAACTGCTCCAAAACTGGTGGAAGAACTGGTGCCGGATACTCTGACGCTGGGCATGGTGGTGAAGGTGCTGCAGAGCCTGCTGAACGAGGGCATTCCCATCCGCGATATGCGTAGTATTGCCGAGTCCCTGGCCGATAGCGCCCAACATAATAAAGATGTCGGATATTTGACGGCCTCGGTGCGTATGGCACTTAGCCGCTCAATTGTTCAGCAAATTAATGGGTTGGACATGACTTTGCCGGTCATTACGCTTGACCCGACTCTGGAACAGATATTGCTGCAGACCGTTCAGGCCGGTGGTGGAAACGAAGCCGGGGTAGAACCAGGCTTGGCAGAACGCATCCATGATTCTTTGGCCGAAGCGGTTCAAAAGCAGGAAATGACAGGTAAACCATCGGTGTTACTGGTTTCTCCGCCACTGCGAGAGATGATGTCCAAGTTCGCCAGACGCGCCATACCGGGATTGCATGTTCTTTCCTACAACGAGATTCCAGACAACAAGGAAATCGTTGTGGTAGCAAACGTAGGCAGTGCAGCGTCCCCGATGAGGGCTTGAACAAGCGTCATAACAAGTTTTCCCACCAGAGTGCAAGGCTAGGGTGGTTTCTGAGAGGTTGTAGTCATGAAACTAAAGCGGTTTTATGCCCCGGATATCCGGCAAGCCATAAATAAAGTTCGCGACGAACTCGGTTCGGACGCAGTCATTCTGTCCAATCGGCAAACGGACGGGGGCGTGGAAATTATTGCCGCCATCGACTATGACGACGCCATGCTGCAGCAAAAAACACCACACTCAGAGCGTAGCGCGGTAGCCGAAAAATCAGCGCCCGTGACTGGTGCGCGCGCCTACGCGGAAGAACAAAGCGCCTTTGCCCAAATGATGGACAAACAGGTGGGCGGTAAAGAACCTTTCTGGAAACACGTCAAAGATAAACTGGCTGCGACCGACGATGGAAATGATTCCCCTGCCTCAGCCCCCAAAGCCAACAAAGCAAAAGTCAAAGCCAAGCCCAAAGCTAAAAATACCGATGATGACCAGCAAACGATGGAATGGCTGGCCAAATTTGATGATCCCGACATGGACGAAAATGACGAACTCGATGACGACACTGAAGTTCGTCGCCCAGCGCCGGCCAAAGCGGCAACACCTCGCCAGGAAAAGTCTCCCGTGGCAACACAAAAACAGACTGAAGATCAGTCCATGCGCGAAGTATGGTCTGAACTGAGCAACCTGCGTGGTTTGCTGGAACAGCAACTGTCATCACTGGCCTGGGGCGAAATGGGGCGTAAGCATCCCTATCGCGCCAAGGCTATGCGGCATTTGTTGCAAATGGGCGTTTCGCCCGGTATTTGTCGCCGACTGGTTGAATCGGCCAACACAGATCAGAGCTTTGAACTCGTTTGGCGTCAGGTGCTGGCCAATTTTGTTTCCCGCCTGCCGGTGATTCAGGATGACGTGTTGATGCGTGGTGGCGTATTCGCGCTGGTGGGACCCACCGGCGTGGGCAAGACCACCACGCTGGTCAAAATGGCTGCCCGTTATGCGTTGCAGCACGGCACCGACAAAATTGCCTTGATCACCACCGACAATTACCGCGTGGGCGCACTGGAGCAGTTGCGCACATATGGCCGCATCATGGAAGCGCCGGTACGCGTTGCCAATGATTCGGCAGAACTCAAAGACATTCTCAAATCCATGTACGACCGCAAGCTGGTGTTGATCGATACCGCCGGCATGAGTCAGCGCGATATGCGACTGACCGAACAGTTCTCCATGCTGCGCGATGGTACTTCGCAGATTAAAACCTATCTGGTGATGTCTGCTTCAACTCAATACAGCGTCATGGAAGAAACCGCCAAAGCATACGGCAAGGTGGTGCTGGATGGCTGCATTTTTACCAAACTGGATGAAACCAACAGTTTGGGAAGTGCCTTGTCCGTCGCGGCGGAACAACAATTGCCCATCGCCTATGTCTGTGATGGTCAGCGTGTACCCGAAGATTTACATATGGAAAAAGCCGTGACGTTGGTTAAGCGCGCCATTGGCATGATGCAGAAATCAAATCACGTCATCGATGACGAAATGGTCGAGATGGCTTTTGGAGAGGCGGCGGCCAACCATGTTAGCTAACAGGCAGTTTGATCAGGCGGCCGGATTGCGGCAAATGAAGCGGTCACATCCCGTGCAGGTGATTGCCGTGACCAGCGGCAAGGGCGGAGTGGGCAAAACCAATGTCGCCGTCAATTTGTCGGTGGCAATGGCCGAGATGGGGCGGCGCGTATTTTTGATGGACGCCGACATGGGGCTGGCCAACGTGGATGTCATGCTGGGGCTACATCCACTGTACAACCTGTCACACGTTATTTGTGGCGAACGTACATTGGAAGAAATTCTGGTAGAAGGACCGCAAGGCGTGCAAATTGTGCCAGCTGCGTCAGGTACACAGCGAATGGCCGAACTTACCGAGGCAGAGAATGCCGGCGTGATTCGTGCTTTTAGCGATTTAGCGCATCGTGTTGATACGTTGGTGATCGATACGGCGGCAGGGATTGCACACAGCGTTGTAAGTTATTGCAAGGCGGCACAGGAAGTGTTGGTGGTGGTCTGTGATGAGCCGACTTCCATTACCGATGCCTATGCACTGATTAAGGTGATGAGTCGCGAACACGGCATACGCCGTTTTCGGATTCTGGCCAATCAAACACATTCCGCACAGGAGGGAAGGGAATTGTTTGAAAAAATATCTCGAGCCTCGGATCGTTTTTTGGATGTCACACTTGAATTTGTTGGGGTATTACCTTACGACCCGCTGGTTAGAAAAGCAGTACAAAAACAGCGGCCTGTGGTTGAGGCATTTCCTCGCAGCCGTATCGCGACGGCGTTTAAGAACCTCGCGCAAAAAGCCGATAGATGGCCTGTGTCTTCAAAAGCGAATGGTCATTTGGAATTCTTTGTTGAGCGCCTGATTCAGGCTAGCCAATCTAATGTGGGGGTTATAGCATGAGTGGTGTCGAAAGCTATCAGTCAGCGACCAAGAAGGAAGACAGCGAACTAGTCACCAAGTATGCACCCTTGGTGAAGCGTATTGCCTATCATTTGGTGAGTCGTTTGCCCCCCAGTGTGTTGCCAGACGATTTAATTCAGGCGGGCATGATCGGACTGCTGGAAGCCTCGCGTAACTACGATTCCACCCAGGGTGCCAGTTTTGAAACCTACGCAGGTATTCGTATCCGCGGAGCCATGCTGGATGAAATTCGTCGCAGCGACTGGGCGCCGCGTTCAGTGCACAAAAAAGCGCGCATGGTGGCTGAAGCGGTACGGCAGATCGAAAACAAAACCGGTCGTGATGCGCGTGATCACGAGGTTGCACAAGCGCTGGGTTTGCCATTGGATGAATATCATCAGGTGTTGCAGGCTGCCAGTGGATATCGGGTAACCAGTTTTGAAGATCTGGCTCCCGGTGACGAAGCAGAAGCCGATCAATTTGCCGATGACCGTGGTGGTCCACTGGAAGGTCTGCAAAGAGAAGATTTTAAGCGAACTTTGGCCGAGGCTATCGCTAGTTTGCCAGAGAGAGAACGCTTGGTCATGGCTCTGTACTATGATGAAGAATTAAACCTGCGTGAGATTGGTGACGTTCTAGGTGTTAGTGAGTCACGTGTTTGTCAGATACATAGCCAGGCCGTGATTCGTTTACAAGCCCGTATGGGAGATTGGAACAAGCCTGAGTAATCGGCGAATTACCTTTAAGCATGAAAAAACGATGGGCTGGTCATTATGATTAATAAAGACATGTGTATTCTGATAGTGGACGATTTTTCAACGATGCGACGCATCATAAAAAATCTGTTGCGCGATCTGGGTTTTAATAACACGCAAGAAGCGGATGACGGTCAGACGGCGTTACCCATGCTCAAATCTGGAAAATATGATTTTCTGATTACTGACTGGAATATGCCAGGTATGACAGGAATTGACTTGCTCAAAGCTGTGCGCGCCGATCCAGATTTGAACACGTTGCCAGTATTAATGGTGACCGCAGAGCAAAAGCGAGAACAAATCATCGAGGCTGCACAGGCCGGAGTTAATGGTTATGTGGTTAAGCCTTTTACAGCAACGACACTGAAGGAAAAAATCGACAAGATATTTGAACGGGTCAATGGTTGATTGCTTCGCTTAAGTTGGAAGGAACGGCATGTCAGAACAGGCCAATGTGCCAGACCCTGATCTACTCAAGTCAGCCAAAACACTTGTCGAGGCGTTGGAGTCAGGGAACAAAGAAGCTGCAGATGCTGCGTTGGGAGAAATCACTGCGCTGCATGAAAGCGAGCTTTTTAACGAACTAGGAAAACTCACCCGTGATTTCCACGAAGCGCTCAATACCTTTCGTTATGATGTGCGCTTCGCCGAAATTACTGAGGAAGACATTCCTGATGCCAAAGAGCGCTTGAGTTACGTAATTAGTCGCACGGAAGATGCCGCGCATCGTACCTTAAGTGCAGTGGAGTCGTCATTACCATTGTGCGAGGAATTGGCCAGGAACGCGGGGAGCTTGTTGGAGAAATGGAAAAAATTTCGACAAAAAGAAATGGAAGTCGAAGAGTTCCGATCGCTGGTGAAAGATATTGATTTCTACTTGGATCATACCCACGATAGTACTGACAAAATTCGCATACACCTGACTGATGTATTGATGGCACAGGATTTCCAGGATATTACCGGACAAATTATTCGTAAGGTGATTACGCTGGTGGGCGAAGTCGAAATGAATCTCGTCAATTTGATTCGTATTGGCTACAAGGGTGGAAAAGTGAAACCTAGGGAAGGCGGTGCCGGCGAACGCAAAAACGGCGTACTTGAGGGACCACAGGTGCCAGGCATGGAGTCACCAGACGCAGTTTCCGGCCAGGACGAAGTGGATGACTTGTTGTCCAGTTTAGGTTTCTAGGAAGATTACCATGTCGTTTGATATCGAAGACGAAATAGTTCAGGATTTTCTCGTAGAGGCTGGCGAGATCCTGGAGCTATTGGGCGAACAGTTGGTAGATCTTGAGCAAAGTCCAAATGATTCTGATCTGCTAAACGCAGTGTTCCGTGGTTTTCATACAATTAAAGGTGGCGCCAGCTTCATTGGCTTGGATAACCTTGTCGAGGTCTGTCACAAGGCAGAAGACATTTTCAATTTGTTGCGCAACGGCGAGCGACAAATTACTGCAGGTATCATGGACGTGTTTTTGCGCGTGCTTGATACACTCAATGCAATGTTTGACACTGTGCGCGCGGGAAACTTGCCAGAACCTGCCGAAGCTGCACTGCTCGAGCAGCTTAAGCTGATTTTGTCTGGTGGTGATCCTGGTGGCGCAGATGATGCTCAGGGTGCATCTGAACAAGTTGCAGTAGCCTCGGCTGATGAACAGCTTGATCAAATGCTTAGCGATCCTGAAGTGCAGGCGCACGCCAGTGCGGAACCTGCCACTGGGGCAGATGAAATCACCGAAGAAGAATTCGAAAATCTGCTTGATGACATCCATGGCAAGGGCAAGTTTGCTGCAGCCCCCAAAGCTGAACCCGCAGCGCCAGCCACTACAACAACTTCTGTCCCCGCCGGTTCTGATGATATCACTGAAGCTGAATTTGAAGAGCTGCTGGACAAGTTGCATGGCAAAGGCAAATTCGTTGCTGCAGCTGCGCCTGCAGCGGAAGCACCTGCTGTTCCTGCATCGCCCCCCAAGGCGGCCAGTGCAGCACCGTCGAGTGAAGATATTAGTGAAGACGAGTTTGAAGAATTACTGGATACCTTGCATGGCAAAGGCAAGTTTGTAGGCGCACCTGTTGCGGAAAAACCGGCAGCTGCGGTGGCCAAGCCTGTGGCTGCGCCACCTGCGGCGAAACTTGCTCCGACAAAAGTAGCAGCATCACAACCCGCTGCTCCTAAACCTGTTGCCAAAGATAAAGACGACGCCGACGACGCCAAGAAAAAAGAAGCCGCACAAGCGGAAACAACGGTTCGTGTTGATACCAAACGCCTGGATGACATCATGAACATGGTGGGCGAGTTGGTGCTGGTGCGTAATCGGTTGGTGACGCTGCAAGGCAGTATGGCGAATGAGGAGATGACTCAGGCCATTGGTAATCTTGATTTAGTGACAGCCGATTTGCAGGCAGCGGTGATGAAAACCCGCATGCAGCCGATCAAAAAAGTTTTTGGTCGTTTCCCTCGCGTGGTTCGCGATTTGGCTCGCCATCTGAAAAAAGAAGTTCAGTTGGAATTACGCGGTGAAGAAACTGATCTGGATAAAAATCTGGTGGAGGCCTTGGCCGACCCATTGGTTCACTTGGTGCGCAACGCCGTTGATCACGGCATTGAAATGCCGCAAGTTCGTGAGGCCGCAGGGAAATCCAGAACCGGTACCGTTATACTCAGTGCCGAGCAGGAAGGTGATCATATTTTGCTGATCATCAGCGATGATGGCGGCGGTATGAATCCTAACAAATTGCGCCAGAAAGCGGTTGAGAAGGGCTTGATGGATGAGGATGCTGCCTCTCGCCTGACAGAAAATGACGCGTACAACTTGATTTTCGCCCCTGGATTTTCTACCAAGGATGAAATCTCAGATATTTCGGGTCGTGGTGTGGGCATGGACGTGGTGAAAACACGTATCGTGCAACTCAACGGTAGCGTGGAAATTGAATCACAGCAAGGTGTGGGAACGCGCCTGAAAATAAAAGTGCCATTGACCTTGGCGATTATGCCGACCTTGATGGTGATGTTGGACAAACAGATCTTTGCCTTGCCGCTGGTTAGTGTCAGCGAAATTTTCAATTTGGATTTGACCCAGACCAATCGCGTAGATGGCCAAGTGGTTATCATGTTGCGTGATCGTCCACTGCCAATTTATTTTCTCAAAAAATGGTTAATCAAGGGTGCCTTCGGTGAAGAAATGCCAAAACAGGGGCACGTTGTTGTGGTGACCATTGGTAATCAAAAAGTGGGATTCGTTGTCGAGCATTTGATTGGGCAGGAGGAAGTGGTTATCAAACCACTGGGTGCTTTGTTGCATGGGACAAAGGGTCTATCAGGTGCAACTATTACCGGTGATGGACGGATCGCATTGATTCTGGATGTGCCTAGTCTTGTCAAGGCATATGCTCGTCGTTACTAAGGGGTAATTTATGGCGATTCGAGTTCTTATTGTCGACGACTCCAGTTTTTTTCGGCGCCAGATTGAGCGAATTATTACTCAAGACCCACGGATAAAAGTCATTGGCTCTGCTGAAAATGGTCAAGAGGCAGTTGATAAAGTTCAAGAGTTAAAACCTGATTTGGTGACCATGGATGTGGAGATGCCGGTGATGAATGGCATTGAAGCAACGCGGCGCATTATGCGCACCTATCCGGTTCCTATCCTGATGTTTTCATCGCTCACTACCGATGGTGCCAAAGCCACGCTGGATGCGCTGGATGCGGGTGCGGTCGACTTTATTCCAAAAAAATTCGAAGATATTTCCAGTAATAAAGATGTTGCTGGAAAAATATTGTGTGAGCGAATTATTGCGGTGTCAAGACGTTCGCGCGTACAGGCATCGACAGCGGTTGCAAGCAAGACTGAAACATCCACAAAGCTTGGCAAGCCGTCGTCATCGTTGGCAGGTGGTTCTATTAATCGCAACGCCAAAGGCAATATCGATCTGGTGGCTATTGGTACATCGACTGGTGGGCCGGTTGCGCTACAAAAAGTGTTGATGGCTTTGCCCAAGGATTTTCCGGCTCCGATTATTATGGTTCAGCATATGCCGGGTACATTTACGCCGGCGTTTGCCAAGCGGCTTGATGGCATGTGCGCGATTTCGGTAAAGGAAGCGGCGGACGGGGATAAGCTGGAGCCGGGCGTGGCTTACTTAGCTCCCGGTGGAAAGCAGATGACTGTGCGACGTCGTGGCAATATCAGTACCTTGCAAGTTGTTGATGGGCAACCGTCGCAGACTTACAAGCCTTGTGTCGACATTACATTTTCTTCGCTGGCAGGACAGTTCAATGGTCGGATCTTGGCAGTGATTATGACCGGGATGGGAATGGATGGTACCGAGGGCTGCAAAAAACTTAAAACCGAGGGTGTGCTGGTTTGGGCGCAAGATGAAGCAACGTCCACTGTGTATGGAATGCCGGCGGCGGTTGCTGCAGCAGGTGTTACTGATAGAATTTTGCCGCTGGATGAAATCGGCAGTGAAATAGTCAAGCAGGTTTAGTCTCATGGATTCGCTTTCCTTTGTTGGCGCGGTGGTGGCATTGACAGCCATCCTGGTTGGACAAAGTATGGAAGGCGGGTCTGCATTATCATTGCTCAACGGACCCGCGTTACTTATTGTGCTGGGCGGTTCGGTCGGAGCCATCATGCTGCAATCACCGATTTCAAATTTTCGACGTGCGTTGCAAATTTTCCCTTGGGTGATGTTTCCTCCACAGCAATGGTCGCACTTGGCCATTGGCAAAGTGCTGGAATGGAGCGATATTTCGCGACGCAATGGTTTGCTGGGATTGGAAAATTCACTGGACCAGGAGAACGATCCCTATACGCGGAAAGCCTTGCAGATGCTGGTGGATGGTCGTGATCCGCTGGCGATTCGTTCAACGTTGGAAGTTGATATTGATTGCGCTGAACAGCGTGATATGGCTGCGGCGAAAGTTTTTGAATCCATGGGGGGCTATGCGCCAACCATTGGTATTATCGGCGCGGTTATAGGACTGATTCAGGTTATGGAAAACCTGTCTGATCCTTCTCTTCTTGGTGCAGGTATTGCGACGGCTTTTGTGGCAACGATTTACGGGGTTGCATTGGCCAATCTTTTTTTACTGCCAGTGGCGAATAAGCTCAAAGCCATTATTGAGAGCGAAACTCGAACGCGCGAATTGCTGATGGAGGGTATTATCAGCATTGCCGAGGGAGAAAATCCGCGCAACATTGAGCTGAAACTGAAAGGCTTTGTTGGCTAGTGCGGCGCGCATCGAGACGTCTAAGGCGATTTAAAAGCGGCTTGGGAAAGAGTGGCGAGAATGTCGATCGCTGGATGATTTCTTATGCGGATTTCATCACGCTGCTATTTGCTTTTTTTGTTGTGCTCTATGCCATTTCTCAAGTCAATGAAGGAAAGTACCGGGTTCTGTCAGAGTCACTTACCGAAGCCTTTGATTCTCCACCACGATCAGCAGAACCAGTGCAAGAGGGAGATATTAATCGGATCAAACGCGATACGTTGGTGGAGTTGAGAACTCACTCAGCAGGCAGTGATAGCAGCGAATCACCAGCAGCCGACGAGCAAATGCAAGTTAATTTGCGGGCAATGGCCGATGACATGCAGAAGGCGATGCAGGGTTTGATCAATAACGATCTGGTCGCGATGCGCCGATCGGATGATTGGCTGGAGATCGAGATTAGCAGCAGTGTCCTGTTTCCCAGCGGCGAGGCAGATTTCTCGGTTAATGCCGATCCGCTACTGAAGCGAGTAGCCAAAATATTGGCACCATTTCCCAATCCGATCAATGTGGAAGGCTTCACCGATAATCTACCGATCAACAACGACACCTATCCCTCCAATTGGGAATTGTCAGCCGCCAGAGCAGCCAGCGTTGTGCATTTGTTTGCCGGAGCGGGGATTGATCCCAAGCGCATGACGGCGATTGGCTACGGCGAATACCGCCCCATTGCTGACAATAATACCGAGGCTGGGCGAGCTAAAAATCGCAGAGTTGTTCTGGCTATTCTGGCTAAAGACATGAACGTGCGCTTTAAGGAAGCCCTGGAAAATGCCGATCGCAGACCACAGGATGGCACCGGATTTCCGCAATTAAAAACCAATGACAATTAAATGGCGCTCTTTGTGCATTAATTTTTCATGACCGCTGAGTTCGGAAAGTGGGAAGCGCTAGGAGGCTAGTTTGAAAGTTTGGGCCATTGCTAATCAAAAAGGCGGCGTCGGTAAAACGACGACGGCAGTCAATTTGGCGGGCTTGCTGACAGCGGCAGGCCGCAAAACACTGGTTATTGACCTGGACCCCCATGGATCAATGAGCACCTATTTAGGGTGTTCATCGCATGCCGTTGAGCAGAGCGCCTACCAGCTTTTTCAGGAAAAATCGCCAGGTATTTCTGCTTTGATTCAACCGACCAAGGTGCCGAATTTGAGTATTTTGCCGGCGTCACCAGCGATGGTTACATTGGATCGGCAATTGGGCGTCAAAGAAGGCAAAGGGCTGGTCATTTATGACGCGCTACAAAGCGTAATTGACGATTACGCGCATGTTCTGATCGATTGCCCGCCGATACTGGGGGTGCTAATGGTGAATGCTATGGCAGCGGCGCAGCGATTACTGATTCCGGTGCAGACCGAGTTTCTCGCGATGAAGGGTCTGGAGCAAATGGTTCGTACGCTGAAAATGATTTCGCAGGCGCGTGGCGAGGTGTTGCCCTATACCGTGGTGCCAACCATGTACGATAGACGTACCCGTGCTGCACGTGAGGTGCTGCAACATTTGCGCGATACCTATCCCTACAACATGTGGGACCACGTTATTCCGGTGGATACGCGTTTTCGTGAGGCTGCGGCGTTGGGTAAGCCGCTGTGTTTGCTAAGTCCGCGTAGCCATGGGGCGATGGCGTATCGGCGACTGCTGATGTCAGTGCTGATGATGCGTGATGCGCCGATGCAACCGACGTTGTCACGTAAGGAAAAGGTTTCATAGCGCCATGGATGACTTAGACAAGGAACAATTTGTCTTAGGCAATTACCTGCAGTCTTTGCTGAACGCTCCCCAGGTTGCATCGTCGGTGCCGAAAGGAACAAAGCGCAAGGTGCTGAGTTTTCGGGCGGGAAAATTTCGTTGTGCGGTGGAGTATCGTCATTTGGCGGGCATCATGCCAGCGAGCGGGGTGACGACATGGCCTACAGAGGCGCCACCATGGTTGATTGGATATCTTGCAGAAACGGTTCAACAAACCAAACTCATTGATTTACTGGGACTTGTACGTTCGACTCCGGTTTTTTCTGCTTTGGCGGGCAAACAATTTATTCTGCTTAATCAGGGATCTTTTGCCCTGCTGGTAGATCAGGTAGAAGGCGCTGCAAGTATCTATGATGAGCAGGTGACGTGGCAGACCGAGGATGGGCAGCGCCGCTGGTTGGCCGGTATTGAACAGGGGACGGGGTTGTTGCTTCTCAACGTATCGCAAATGGAATCGATGCTGCCTAAATAACCAGGAATGATTTGTGCAGAACAAGGCTTAACTGTTGGCTGTCGGATGATCGTCGCCGATTGAAATACTAGGAGAAAACACAATGAGCGAAGATCGCAAAGTACAAGATGATCGCTTGATGCGGTGGGTAACATTTCATCTGGATGGCGAGACTTACGGTATTAACGTTGATCAGGTCCGCGAGGTTTTAAGGTTGACGGAAATTGCACCTGTGCCAGGTGCGCCAGATTATGTGCTGGGAATTATTAATCTGCGTGGAAATGTGGTGACGGTGATTGATACCCGCAAACGATTTAGTTTGGAGTTTGTTGAAGCGACGGATAGTAGTCGCATCGTGATTATCGAAGTAGCAGGTCAGGAAATTGGAATGTTGGTGGATAGTGTTGCCGAGGTGGTGGATTTGGCCGCTTCGGCAATTGAAGTTGCACCGAATATCGGCAATGCAGAAACGTCACGCTATATTCAGGGAGTCACCAGCATTGATGGTCGTTTGTTGATACTTATTGATGTCAACAAGTTTCTCGACAGCAGTGAAATGGGCTAGGCAGCAGGGTTCTGAGGGGAGGCGCATGATGGGTGCAGACGCACTGTTTTCATTTCCGTTTGATACATCCATGTTGGTATCACTGGCCGTATTGGTCGGTATGCTGGGACAGGCTCGCCTTTTTCAGCGGAAATTGAATCATATGGCGCAGCATCACGCGGCTAAAATGCAGGCGTCACAAACAGAAATTCATGCCTTGCTGAGTTCGGCGGAAGGTATGGGTGAAAAGCTCAATCAATTGGAACAACGTTTACGCCAGCTAGAACAAAGACAAGATCAGATCTCCATGAAAGAACCGAGCGAGCAGATATACAGTCACGCTTTGCGTATGGTGCGTCACGGGGAAGATATTTCGACTGTTATGGAGCGCAGTGGTATTTCGCGCGGCGAAGCAGAGTTATTGCAGTTGTTGAACGGTATGAATCCGGGCAGGAAAGGCGACAAGTCCGCTGCGTAGCAGTATGAGAATGGAATAGAATAGAAGAACCGGAAAGAATTGCGAAGTAAGTATAAAGCCGTCAAGCTTGCTTGGCGGCTTCTTCGTTTTGCTCGTTGAATTTGTCCCACGCGTAGGAAAGTGCCTTGAGGACGACAAACGTGTCGGGCATGGTGCGTAATGACTGGTCACTCACGCGTTTGACAGCCATCTCCAATGTAAGTAACGGGTCTGCGCAAAGTAGCAGGGGTCTGGCTTGGAACCAGACGAGTTCGTTTGGGTTATTCAGTAGCTGCGTAATGATCTGGGTATGAGGTTCCCCCAGTTGTTGGAGCAGCAGCTTTCCCTTGTTGCTGATGGTCATAAAGCATCCCTTGTTAAAACGTTTTACAATATATATTCAATGCATTCAGCATGCCGAGCTCTATCGAGCTGCGACTATGTGCTAGCAAACCCTATCATGAGTTTGTCATCCGGATATGAATATATTATGTCAATAGCTAAAATGCCAAATAAATTTTATATCACTTCCGCAGTGGCCAGTTCTTGGTGATTAATTGCTGAGAGCAATTGACCCGGATCCAGAGGCAGGGAAAGTCGGCCGATACTTTCAGGGTATAGGGCGTTGCTGGCATGGTTGCCCAAATCGTCCAATAGAAAAATGGGAACATTTTCTTGAAGATGTTGAAGAAAACCAGTGACGACAGATGGGGTGTGTTCGTCACCACTGTGGCCAATGATCACCGCGGTAAGAGGGGGGCTGTCTTCACCGATATGTTGCATGGCGACATGCAAGTTTGAACAGCAAATGACATTAAAATCATCCCCAGGTAAACAGGTACTAATGAATGTAGATAGCGTGGGATCTTTGTGAATGAGTAACACAACTTTTGTATCGATTACAGAAGGAGTGCTTGTGTACGACGAAAATTTATTGTTGTGCAATTCCTGATGGGAAGTGTCAGCAATAGGGAAATAAAGTTGGAAACAGCTGCCAATATCATCAAATGAATGTACCTGAATGTGACCGCCAGTTTCATGCATGATTCCATGCACCATTGAAAGTCCCATTCCAGATCCCTTTCCTATTTCCTTTGTCGTGAAAAATGGCTCAAAAATATGAGAAAGATGTTGCCTGTTTATTCCTGAACCGTTGTCGAGTACTTGAAGAACAGCATATTTTCCAGACAAGTTCTGGTGGCAGGAGTCGCAATCGCCTTTTGGTTTTGTGGTGGCGCACAAATATATTCTTATGGTGCCGTAGTTTTGCATTGCATCTCTGGCATTAATCGCAAGATTAACTAGAACCTGGTGAAAGTGAACTGGGTCAATAGTTGTGAATAGATTTTTTAATGAAGAAGAAAGAGAAAATTTAATTGTTGATGGGAAGGTAGTGTCAAGCATCAGGACAATTTCAGAGAGCTGTTCAAAAATATTGATTCTAGTTTTTGAATGGTCAGTTTTTCTGCTAAAAGTCAACATTTGTTTGACTAAAGACTGTGCTCGGTTACCTGAGTTTAGGATTTCATTGAGATAAACATTCATTTTCCCTGATCCATTTTTTTCATTGAGGCGAATTGCTAATTGTGAAAACCCCATAATGGAAGTAAGAATGTTATTGAAATCGTGCGCAATTCCACCTGTAAGATGGCCAATTGATTCCATCTTTTGTGCCTGGAGTAGCTGATTTCTCAGCTTTTCCTGTTCAATTTGTGAATTCTTCCAGTCGGTAATATCTTGAACTATGCCAAGAGCTTTTTTGGGTTTGTTATTTCTTCCGAAAAATATGGTGGCCTGTTCACGCATCCAGCGGATAGAATTATCGGGGCGAATTATTCTGTGAATAATCTCGTAGTTTCCATCATAGAAAGATTTTTTCAATGACTGGTCGACAAGATCCTTATCGTTTGGATGGACAGAATTTGAGAATAGATCATAAGTCTTTTCTGGAGGATATATTTTACTAAAGCCAAACATTTCATATACGTTATTTGACCATAATAGTTTATTTTTTGATAAATCCATCTCCCATGTTCCTATGTTTGCATACTGTTGCGCTAGTCGCATTCTCTCCTCACCAGTTTTTAATTCCTCTTCATTGTTTTTTCTATGGACTATTTCCGATTTTAATTGATTCATTAACGAAATATTCTCAAGGTAAATCGAAGCGTGCTGCATATTGATTTGTATTATGGATACGTGTTTTTTAGAAAATATACCGGGAATTAGACTGTTATCCAGGTATATAATTGTTTGCTGGTTATTTTTGTGGAAAAACTTTGTGCATATAACTGACTTAATTGATTTCTCAATTACGCATGAGATATTTTTATAATCTTGGTTTGTTCCAGCATTATCTATTATGATGTCTTCATTTAAGTTTATTGTTTCTTTTATTATCTCCATGGGTATGGTTTTTCTTGTTATTATTTCATTAATTTCACTTGTTCCGTGATTGTCGACAATCATTTGAAGATGCAGTATCTTGTTTTCTTCTGTGAAATACGCCGCTCTTTGAGCTCCTGTAGATTCGATTATGTTGGTAAGAGTCTCGTATAATATGTCATTAATGCAATTTTTACTTGATAGTTTAATGTTTGTGCGAATTGCGCCGATGAGGTCTGTTTTTTCAAGATCAAGGTAGGTGTTTTCGTGGATTGTTGTTTGATTTGGTAATTTGTTGTTGTCTAAATAATTTAATCGGGTGATATATTTTATGTATTTTGATTTTAGTTGTTTAATTTTTTTTATGGCTCCCCATTCGCTATAAAAAGCGCATGCGATATTTGCATGTTTTGCACACATGTTTTCATCTTTTCCCATCAAGAAATCGGCATACATCTCGTTGGATATGGCTTTGGCATAAAGATTTGATGAGTTGCATGCTGAATGGATGCTTTTTATGAAAAATTCAGAAGATTTCTGGCGATTATCGGAATTTTTTAAGGCCAATAGTATGTAGAGCATGTATTCAAAGCTGGAGGGGTTATTTTGGGACATTATTCTATAATATTCGATAGTCTCCTCTGGTATGGTAGACGTATTATCGAAGAATTTAATGTTTATAGCGTCAAAGAAATAAAATTGTGACTTTGGAAACATTGCTATTGATGGATGTTGTTCTATATTTGACTTTGTTTTGAAAGAGAGATATTCGGCCCTTTTTTCTAGGGTGGATGATAATTGACCGGCTATGACGCACAGCCATAGGCCGCCAGGCAGGAATTTTTCTCTATCCCACTCGCTCTGTATTCGTTGAATGAATTTTTGCTCATAAAATGGGGTTGTTTCACTGCCGTCAATGGAGCATATGGCTATTTCTAGGCAGTTTATTGCATCTATGATCTTCCTATCCCCGGTTTTCTCAATGAATTTTTTGTTTTCGTCGATAACTTTTCGGACTTTTTTAAGTGGTGATCCACTAATGAATAGCGACCATGATGAAAATAGAGCCGCCCATGCGCCAAATAGATAGTCGCCATATGTTTTCGAATAATTTAGACTTTTTTCGTAAAGTAAGTGAGAGTGGTGAAAGTTGTTAAAGAAATACCCTATATAGTTGTTATATAGGTTATATACTTTTGGTTTAAATGGTGATGATGAATTGGTTATGTTGTTGATAGCTAAATCTCCAAAATATTTAGCTTCATTAAATCTTTTTCTTTCTATGCAAAATGCAGCGTAAGTAACATAGCCGAACTCTGATCCTTCATAATCTCCTTCAGTCAATGAAATTCTCGTCATATAGGTAGATATCAGATGCAGGTGATTTGTTAGTCCCGCGTAGTAGCATGCCTCCCAGAGTTGGCTAAGTAAGTCAATTTCTATGGAGGTATTATTATTTTGCAAGTTTGTTGAAGTCGTTATGTTTTTTGTTATTTTATTGTATATGGCGCTGATTTCATCAGATGCCTTTCTGGTTTCATGGATCACCTCTTCGATGCTGCCAGGAATAAAAATTCCTAGATCTTTGCATATTGATAACCCGATATTTACTGCCTTGAGGTAGGATCTTCCCATGTTGAGAAGTATATTCTTTGTTATTGCATAGGATTCAATCTTTTCACGGGGTGTTGATGCCAACGAAAGTGTTTTTTTGGCGAATTTTATAGCTTCAGATTTCTGTCCGGATAAAAATAGTGACTTGGTCTTAATGATTTCTATGTCAAATAAGGATGGGCGTATTCTGTTTGTTTTTTTATCGAAAAAATGTAGTGCTTGTGAAGCGTAATAGTTTGCGCTTGAGTATGCTCCTTGAGTTATTGACTGCTTTGCGCACCAATAATTTATTTTTGATGAAATGGATTTTTGATTATTGCTCATCAAAGAATATCTGGCTTTATTTATATGTCTTGCCAGGTCATAGTTATCGTAGCTTGTTTCACAGTAAACCAAATTGGAATATAGGGTTGTTGCGATATTTAAGTGAAGTAGTCCAATTTTATTATTGTCTATTGAAGAGTATATTGACTGTCTTGTTTGGTCGTGCGTGAAATAGAAGTCATTTTCTGATCTTAATATGATTCCACTGTCTTCAGCGCAGTGCAGGCTTCTCTCTAGATCTTTGATATTGTATCCGAAATACAAGAGCGTATCCTTGTTGAAATTATTACCAAGACAGGACGCTGTCTGTAGAATTTCTTTTGTTTCTTTGTCTAAATAATCAAATAATGTATCAAGGGTTTTTCTTATATTTGTTTCATCTTTCTTGGAGAGGGTTTCGTTTTTATTCCATTCCCATGTGTCGCTTTCTGGGTTTATGGATATATTTTTTACTTTGTACTGATTTAATATGCTTTTGACTGTATGAAATGCATTCCCGCCCGTTTGCTCGAAGGTGTATTTTGCTAGTTTTTGTGCTTGGGGCGCGTTCCAATTAAGCATTTCTTGGACTATTTTTGATGTTTCTTGCAATGATAGGTTTTTTGTCTTAATGATGATTGTTGGTTTTGATGGGTTGATGGCTCTTCTAATTCTGGATATTTTTTGTTTTTCTATCTCATCCGATCTATAGCTTATTGCCGTAAGCAGGCTGTTGGTGTTTGAAGCTATAGAGGTTATTAGTTCAATGGATGAATCCTCTGCCCATTGAATGTCATCTATATATAATATTGTAGGTATATTACATGATGAGATGGATTTGAAAAATTGAATTATTGTGTCGTTAAATCTATTTGAAGATTCATTTTCGTGAAGTGTTGATAATTCTGGTTGTTTTCCCAGTATCTTTTCGAAAGATGGACTTATTGATGTTATTATGGCGCAATTATCGCCTAAATCTCTATTTATATTAGATTCTATTGTTTCCAGTAACTCATCGTTTTCTTTTAACAGATCGGATCCAAAGTTTTCAATTGCTTGGGTGATGGCTGAATGTGGTGTGCTAATGCTATGTTCGTCAAACTTTCCCTTCATTATGAAGAGTGGGTTCTCTTTCTTTATTTCATCTAAGAATGTGTTGAACAGGTAGGTTTTTCCACTGCCAGATTCGCCAGATATGAAGGGTGTGTTTGGCTTTCCGGATAGAAGAAGATCAAAGCTTTCCCGTAATAATCTAAGCTGTGTGCTTCTTCCGTATATCATTTTGGGCGGCGCTATTTTTTGTTGATCTTTGACAGTATAAAGTTTTGTTGAATTGTATTTTCTTTTTATGTTTTGTGATGATGCTTGGAAAGTGATTAGTTCATTTCGTAGTTCATAAAAAGACTGGTATCTGTTTTCAGGCATTTTTTCCAATAATTTTTTGCAGATATTTGACAGTTCTTGAGGGATTCTTTGTTTGTTGAGTTTCGGTTCCGGGGCTGGCTTGGCTGTATGCATGTGAATGATTTCGATTGGATTGTCGCTGGTGAATGGCGCTACCCCATTTATCATTTCGAACAGGATGATTCCCAGAGAATATAGCTGACTTCTTGCATCAATGGGCTTTGTTATCCTTCCCAGAGACTCAGGTGATAAATAGCGAAGACTGTAAGTGTCTAGCGTTTTTTCTTCGGCTGCATATTTTGCTTGTTGGGCAGTCTTCTTCAATATAATGCCGGGAGATAAGAAAGTGGATCGGTAATCGTGGGAGATGAGGATATTTTTAGGATTTAAATTAATTATCGATAAATCAAGTTCTTCGATATATTCAAGTGCGCTTAGAAGGCTGAGAGTGATGTCGATGATACTGGATTCATTGAGTGAGTTTTCAATGAGGTTATAGAGCACGTCGCCATCAATGTTGTGGTTGTAAAAATAGTAATAATTACTGTCTTCACTATATTCGATGAGTGAGCAGATGTTGGGGTGATTCAGCTCGGGCAGCAACGCTCTGTATTCGGCATCGGTTGAATATTCCCTG
>Ga0224510_10000396_pt1 | contig 34343 bp, 31 predicted proteins | sample SF_May12_sed_USG_FD_170161 | JGI IMG/M metagenome (GOLD analysis project Ga0224510, IMG submission 170161) | Sediment microbial communities from San Francisco Bay, California, United States - SF_May12_sed_USGS_4_1 | ecosystem: Environmental > Aquatic > Marine > Sediment | place: USA: California... | reverse complement strand
CGAAACTGCGCTTGAAGCGGCAGCTTGTATTTGCCGTCAATGTCTTCGAGATAACAGGTTCGGCAGGTCTCCTGAAGCGCTTGCGGAAGCTGTCCCGGCGACACATCCCAACTCTTGATCTTGTGCGCCTTATAGAGCCGGACTTGCGCAAACGCCTCTAACGCCCGGACCAGCGCTGTCATCGCCCCTTCGGGGTCATGGCCGATATGGAGATGCCTGCCCACATATGCCAACAGGTCCAGCGCGAGGTATTCTTTGACCTCCGCAGGGTCCAGCACCAGCTTCTCAAGGAAACTCGCGTTGGCCTTCAGCGCAGGCAGGATCGCTTTCAATCCAGTCGGTCCACCCCACAGCGACGCCATCTCCAGCGCCTTGGTCGCCGTTCTCAACTTGTCCCAAGCTTGCCGGTACTGAAACCGTTCCCAGCACTCATAGCCCTCGGCCAAATCGGTGAAGGCACGATAGAGCGGCTTGTGCCCGCCACTCACTCGCAGCTCTACGGCGCGGAACAGTTTGGCCGCTGCGTGAAAGAGACCCCGATTAAATAACTCGCATCCTTCCCGGCGTGACACGGTCGCTTGCTCGTCCCATGGATTACTCTGGGTCCAGACGAGCGTCCTTGGACCCAACTCGACCCGATCATCCTCCTGACCGTCACGCGCCCGAGCCAGCTCAACCACCCGAGACGTCCATGGAAGCGCCACCAAGGTGAGCGCACTCGCCATCGCCGGGGTGGCTCCACTCAGATCCACGACCAGCTCCCCCGGCTGTATCTCCCATGTCCGCAAGAGATCCGGTAACGACCGTGCAATTGTCTGATAGATAGCGGGGAACTGCGTTGCGTCTTCCATCACGATCCAATCCCACCGCCTCGGCATCTGTTGGATCTTCGGCTGTATGTCCGATTCCACCAAAGCCTTACTTCCTTCAGGCAACACGAAACACAGGGCCTCCGGATTGAGCCTGTTGATCGAATAGACTGCTGCTGCCGCATCATCGACCAATGCGACCACGAGCGTCTTGATGGGTTGGTCTTGTGCCATCGCGCGCGGACTATATCATCGCCATGAGTGTGTGATCAATTCACGGATGCCACACTGCACGTCGCTTGACGGACTGAGGAATCGGGCTTAGACTTTTCCAGCATCACCATTTCCTCACACCATACTTACCGCACACAACGAGGTCTGTTCGATGATCTGGTGGTATTGGATGTTTCTGGGCTTGGCCTTGGTCGGCGCGGAGATGGCGTCTCCCGGAGGGTTTTACCTCTTGTTCTTCGGCATCGCCGCCGTGATGGTCGGTGCCCTGACCGGTCTGGATGTCGTAACAGCCGACTGGCTCCAGTGGCTGTTGTTCTCCATTGTGGCGATCCTCTCGTTGCTGCTGTTACGCGGGCCATTAATTCGCCTAACACAACGGCATCCCCCGCAGGCGATGGACACCATGATCGGAGAGACGGCAATCCTGATTGACGACCTGCAGCCGGAGCATACGGGGAAAGTTGAATTGCGTGGCTCCACATGGAGCGCGAGGAATGTCGGAACCGTTCCCCTTTCATCAGGTCAACGCGCAACAGTCACCAAAGTGGATGGTTTAATGCTCTGGGTCCAACCAGAATAACGGGCGTAAATCAACGAGGTGCGGGCATGGAAGGCGGAACGTTAGTCGTCATCGTCCTGGCGGTGATCGTCTTAGTCGTCATCGCGAAGACGGCGGTCGTCGTCCCTCAACAGAGCGCCTATGTCGTGGAGCGCTTGGGCAAATACGGTTCCACGCTGGACGCGGGATTCCACATCTTGGTGCCGTTCATCGACGTGATCCGATACAGGCACATGCTGAAGGAAAGCGCCGTCGATATTCCGGAGCAAGTCTGCATTACCCGTGACAACGTTCAGGTGCATGTCGATGGAATCCTGTATATGCGGGTCCTGAATCCGGAACGCGCATCCTACGGAATCAGCGACTATCAGTTTGCACTCACGCAATTGGCCCAGACGGCGCTGAGAAGTGAGATCGGAAAAATCGAACTGGACAAGACATTCGAAGCCCGAACCACGATCAATGCTCAGGTGGTCAACGAATTGGATAAAGCATCGGAGCCTTGGGGCGTCAAAGTTCTCCGCTACGAAATCAAAAACATTACCCCGCCGAAGGATGTACTGAACGCGATGGAGAAGCAGATGCGTGCGGAACGGGAGAAGCGCGCATTGATTTTGACCTCAGAAGGCGAACGTGATGCCGCGATCAACCAGGCGGAAGGTGAAAAACAACAAGTGATTAAGGCATCGGAAGCCAAGAAGCAGCAACAGATTAATGAAGCAGAGGGTGCTGCATCCGCAATTCTCGCCATTGCACAGGCCACGGCAGAGGGCCTCCGAAGAGTCGCTGAAACGATTCAGGTTCCCGGAGGGCAAGAGGCCGTTCAGCTCCGCGTTGCGGAGCAGTACATCACCAAGTTCGGAGAGTTGGCGAAAACGACCAATACCCTGATCCTGCCGGCAAGCGTGTCCGATGTCGGCTCAATGATCGCACTGGCGATGAATGCCATGAGACAACCTGGGATTTCACCCCCCGCGAAGTCGTAACGGGCACACCCGTTCCGTTTGACAGGATCAATGACCTCGCCTAGAATCGCGTCCATGAAGGATTCAGTCTTGGCGGCGTTTACCGATAGCGCAAGCGTGAAACAGAAGTTCGCGTGTGAACATGCCGACCGGATCGTCCAAGTCGCACAGCTGCTCGCAGCGGCCTTTCACAACGGCTATAAAGTCTTGCTGTTCGGCAACGGTGGCAGCGCCACCGATGCGGCCCATATTGCGGCGGAGTTCGTCGGACGGTACAAGGCCGACCGCATGCCGTTACCCGCAATTGCCTTAGCGACGGACATTGCCGCCATTACCTGCATCGCGAATGACTATGGGTACGAAGAACTCTTCGCCCGCCAGGTGCGCGCGCATGGCCGAAAAGGTGACATTGCGATTGGCATCAGCACCAGCGGAAATTCTCCAAACGTGCTGAAAGGTATCGCGGCAGCCCGCGACGGTGGCTTGACCACGATCGCCTGGACAGGCGCCAACGGCGGAAAGCTAGCCGCGTTGGTCGAGTACCCCTTCATCGTTCCGTCTACGGTCACGTCTCGGATTCAAGAAAGTCACATCACACTCGGCCATGTCCTGTGCGAACTGGTAGAGGATCATTTCCTTGGGAAAGCGTCCTAATAGGACTCCCTTGACTCGGCCGCCCGCCTTGATCCCTCCGATCAACGCGTCTGACCTCAAGACCTATCCGCTAAAAAAACGACACAGCAAGGTTCGGCTTTCAGACTTGGCCGCGCCATGGAAACGCGGAGGGACTTTCTCAACCTTCTCTTCCCGCCTTCCAAACATCCTCGCGGTCACAACATTGCGGGCCATCACCCAGGCCATCGTGAAGGCGCATCGAAGGCGCCGCCCCGTCATCCTCGGGATCGGCGCCCATGTCATCAAGGTGGGGCTGTCCCCGATCATCACGGACTTGATGGAACGAGGCATCATCACAGCAGTGGCCATGAACGGGGCAGGAATTATTCACGACTTCGAATTGGCCCTCATGGGGCACACCTCCGAAGAAGTCGATGCCGAGATCGACAATGGTCGGTTCGGCATGGCGGAAGAAACGGGACGGATTCTGAATGACGCCATCACGCGTGGCGCGAAAGACGGTCAGGGGCTGGGTGAAGCCATCGGACGCTACATGAACCACACAGCCGATCAATTCCCGAATCGAGCCGTCAGCATTCTTGCCACAGGAGCGAAACTCGGTATTCCGGTGACCGTGCATGTCGCGGTCGGAACCGACATTATCCACATGCACCCCTCGGCGGACGGTGCAGCCATCGGAGCCACTTCTCTCCTGGACTTCAGGCGTCTGACCGCTGTCGTCGCTGGGATGGAAGGGGGCGTCTACCTGAACGTCGGCTCGGCGGTGATTCTGCCAGAGGTCTTTCTAAAAACACTGTCATTAGGGAGAAACCTCGGCCATCCGATCGCTAACATTACGACCGTGAATATGGACTTTCTCTCCCATTACCGACCGCAAACCAACGTCGTGCGGCGCCCCACGCAAAAGGGCGGCCAGGGCTATTCCTTGACCGGCCACCACGAGATCATGCTGCCGTTGCTCGCAGCGGCTGTGCTGGAGGAATTGGGATGAGCCCATCCTCGTCCGCCCCGAGCCTTTCGGTACTCCTTTCTTCAGAATGGCTACAGGCTCATTGGCAGCACTTGAACACACAGTACTTCTCCGGTTCACTGAGGCCAATCGAGATCGTCTGGAGTCAGCGCCTGACCTCCTCGGTTGGGATGTTTGCCTGTCGCGAAGGGCCAAAGACCTTTTCCCCCCTCACCCTGACTCACAGCCGTCGAGAAATTCGCCTTTCTCTCCCGCTCTTTGAACAGCTCACAGCACGGACACCCTACGCGGAACAGGAGCTGCTCAACACCTTGGCTCATGAAATGATTCATCAATGGCAATTCGATGTATTGAAACGTCGGCCTGATCATGGCCTGGAGTTTTTGCGGAAGATGGCGCAGATGAATCGAACAGGGACAGTCGCCGTGACGACGTACCACACGCTGGAGAAGGAAGTAATGGCCTTAGCGAAATTCGCCTGGCGATGCCAAGGCTGCGGTCGACTCTATCGACGGCATCGAAGAACGATCCAGCCAAAGCGCCATCACTGCGGATCCTGTCGAGGCGCATTGCAGGAACTCGTCTCGCCAACTCAACTGATCGAGGATCGTCCCACGCCCTACCTCACGCGAGCCTTAGACTCATCAATCCGGTCAACCAGACCGGCTGGCCTCGGCAAAACACCAGAACAATTGACTCTTGAGCTGACGTGATGTGGGAAAGGGGCTCTGACGGGGAAAGGCAAGCTATGCCGCTTCTTGGCTTTTGTCAGGTCGGGAACCTGTGTACTCCTGATTGACTCGGCCCAGGACACCAGCCAGCGCGTCTACCGAAATAGGCTTGGAGAGATAGTCGTCCATCCCCGCAGCCAGACACCGTTCACGGTCTCCCTGCATGGCGTTTGCCGTCATGGCAATAATCACCGCACGACGGGGAGTTTCAAGTTTGGGGTGTCGAGTTTCTGGTTGGAGGCCGGAATGTTCCGATCTTGGGCCCGAGACCTGAAAATCGCAACTTGAAACAGTTCCGGCCGCCTCATGTTGACGAATGAGGCTTGTCGCTTCGAAGCCATCCATGTCCGGCATCTGGCAATCCATGAACACCACGTCATAGCGCACGCGCGACACCGCCTCGACTGCCTCACGCCCGTTGGTCACGACGTCAATTCGATGCCCCAACCGCTGGAAGAGGCGAACGGCCACTTTTTGATTAATGATGTTATCCTCGGCCAGGAGGATACGGAGATCCACCGTGGCCGTGGTCTCTGCAAGGGTGTGCCGAGTGATGAGTGGAGGTGTGTCATTCGTGGCCGATAGACCTGAACTAACGGGGCTCTGCATGAGGACTGCGACAAGACAATCATGCAACTGTCTCTCACGAATCGGCTTGGTTAGGTAGGCTGCTAACCCCGCTTCTTTGGCTGTCTTCGCATCTCCCCGCCGACCAAACGACGTGAGCAGCACGAGTTTGGCATCGCCTCCTTCAGGTCGTGCCTTGATCGCACGTGCCAATTCGATCCCATCCGTCGGACTCATATCGACATCCAACAGGGCAAGGTCGAACCGTGATTGCATAGGCCCACCGTTTAGGACGTCCAACGCTTCGGAGCCGCTATGAACCAGTGTCGGTTGCATCCCCCATTTCTTTGTCATCTGCTCCAACATCCTTCGATTGATGGCCTTCTCATCCACGATTAAGATGCGAAGACCGGCTAACACGGCAGCAGAGAGGTGGGCCCTGCGGGAGCCATCAGCCTGTTTACGAAGATTCACCGTAAACCAGAAGCAGCTCCCCTCTCCAACACGGCTCATCACCCCAATCGTTCCGCCCATCATCTCGACAAGACGTTTGCAAATCGCAAGCCCGAGTCCGGTCCCACCATATTTCCTCGTTGTGGCCCCATCGGCTTGGCTAAACGACTGAAATAGTCGCTCACACGCTTCCTCTGAGATCCCGATCCCCGTGTCCGTGACCGCAACGCGAATCATTGCGTCGTCCTTCGATTGAGCCTCAACCGTCACTTCCACCACCACATCCCCGCTTTCAGTAAACTTAATGGCATTCGCCATCAAGTTCATCACCACCTGCCTGAGGCGCCCTGGATCACCAAGCAAATGGCGGGGCACATCGGCGTGGAAGAGACAAGCCACATTAAGTCCTTTGGACGATGCACGTTCTGCTACGAGGTCCAACGACTCGTCAAGAGTGAGCCGAAGATCGAACTCAATCCTCTCTAAATCCAATTTCCCTGCTTCAATCTTGGAAAAATCGAGAATATCGTTGATGATCGTGAGGAGATGGTCCCCACAACTGTGAACCGTCTCCGCATATTCACGTTGTTCCTCCGTCAGTGTGGTCTCCAGCAAGAGACCGGTCATCCCAATCACACCATTCATCGGTGTCCGGATTTCGTGACTCATGGTCGCCAGGAACGACGACTTGGCCTCGGTGGCGGCTTTGGCCTCTCTCAAGGCGACATCCAGCTGCTGATTGATATGCTCCAACTGCTGGGCATAGCCCTTCAGTGCTTGCTCGGCTTCTTTCCGACTCGTGATATCTCGGATAAATGCGCTGAAGATGACGGAGCCCTCGACGGCTAATGGTGTCATGGCGATTTCCACTGGAAATTCACAGCCGTCGCGCCGGAGACCGATCATTTCGACCAACCTGTTTGAGAGAGGCGAGTCCTGGGGGTCAAGAAGCCGCTGAACATACTCGCGATAGCTGAGGCATTGGGACAGTGGAAAGATCGTGTCGGCAACATCACGCCCGATCACCTCATGTGCAGACCAGCCAAATACCTGCTCAGCCTGGGCATTCCACTCGGTAATCCGGCCTGTATGATCCATCGTCATCACAGCGTCGAGAGCCGTATCAATAATCAAGCTGGTACGGGCTTCGTTCTCATGCAGTGCCGCTTCCACTTCCGTTCGTTCGACGAACAGGCCGATCTGTCTTCCGACCGTGCCCAAAGCTCTCAGTAAATCCCAATCCTTGGCCTGAGGCTCGCTGCTGAAGAGCTCGATGACGCCGTAGACGTGAGCCCTCAGCCAGATAGGAAACGCACAGGCTGCGTGCAGCATTCCCGTCGCTTCGACAGGCCCACGCGTAAATAGAGGGTCTCTTGCAACATCCTCCACCCACAGCGGCTCCCCACGGGCCCAACAGTGCCCCGGCAGATCAGCCCCAGCCGTGTAGACCTCCTGCCGCCTTCTTCTCATGAACTCCTGCACCATCGTTGTATCAACCGCCCAGTCCTGCGTGCAGATAATGGTTCGCCGGTCGTCTTGCACCCGCCAGAACAGACCAACATGCCAATCGAGATTCACGACAAGGGCCTGGAGGAGGTCGGGGACCGCTTGCTCGACCGTAGAGGCACCTGCGAGCACTTTGGCCACAGCGTGCTGGAGAGCTTGCCGACGATCGGCGCTCCGTTGCTCTGTCACATCCCGGACGACACTGAGGACCGCTTGCACAGTGCCGTCACTGGCTGGAAGTGGGACGAACGTGACCTCGACCCACCGGACCTGCCCCGATAGTCCGATGAGCCGCCCTTTTCCACAAGTTTCCCGGCCTTCCCTCGCCGCCCTATGCATTTCTTCGATCTGTAGACAATCGTTCGTCTGGATATACGTTCGAACATCTGTCCCCACTATCTCTTCTGAAAATCCCGCATCGAAGAGGAGACATCCCGCAGGATTGAGCTGAAGCACCCGGTAGTCGAGCCCAATGACCAATATCCCATGGGGTTCAGCTTCCAACATACTCCGGAGCCGCTGCTCGTTTTCCTGGAAGCGGAGTCTTTCGGCTTCCGCACAGATCCTCACGCGGCGTGCTCGCTGAGATGTCCGTATGAGAGAAAAGATCAAGGAAGCGATCAGCAAAACATTGGCCGCTGCTATGATCCAGACCATGCTCACGCCTTCCACAATCATCGCCCATGCTCCAGGCACACCCATGACGCTAGGCCAGGTCCCTTGCCAGGCCTTCCAGTCCGTTATGTGCTATATCGATCCATTATGTGGCAACTCGTTCGGTAACACCAGGATTCTGCTGAAACATCGTGTGCGTCATGTCAGGGAGCCTAGACGGCAGACACCGTCCAGCCCGATCCTCTTTCCATGTAGCCGACAGCACGATCTGCACGGTATGATGGGACCATGATCACCAAAGTGCTGCCACGCGACCAACTCTTCTCCGTGCTTTCAGGTGAACGGGCAAAGGGGAAACGGATCGTGTTCACAAACGGCTGTTTCGACCTGATGCACATCGGACATACCCGGTATCTGCAGGCGGCCAAGGCCCTGGGCGATATCCTGGTCGTCGGGGTTAATAGTGATGTCTCGGTTCGTACGCTGGACAAGGCACCCGACCGACCGATCGTGCCGGAGGCACAACGGGCTGAGGTGCTGGCAGCCTTAGGCTGTGTGGATTTCGTAGTCATTTTTGACGAATCTGACCCTCGCCAGCTCATCGCGGCCGTCCAACCGGATGTCCTGGTCAAGGGAGGGGATTGGATGATCGACCAGATCATCGGCCGCGAATTGGTTGAAGCTCGTGGAGGTGTCGTCAAGACGATCCCGCTGATTCCCGGTCTCTCCACCACCGGTCTCCTTCAACGCATACGGTCAATCGCGACGTGATACGTGTCTGAAGCCACCGTCCAACCCACAGCCTGGCTTGTCCCGCTTCGTTCGGCACTCGACCACGAGAAAGCACGTGTCTGCCTTCTCGGAGCGCACGGGCCGACATCGGCCTGCGCCCTGACGCTACTCCATCGCGGCAGCCCATGGGTCGTTGTGACCGCGAGTGACGAGTCCGCCGAACGAATGTTCAATGACTTGTGCTTCTTCTATGGACTCATGGGTCGTCCGGTCGAGGACCTCGCCTGGTTCCCGGAATGGGAAACGCTTCCCTATGAAGCGACGGCGCCGCATGTCGGGTTGATTGCACACCGGATGACGACACTCCATCGCCTGCTCATCAACCCACCCACCATCCTCGTCACCTCCGTCGCCGCTGCCATGCATCGTGTCATCCCACGCTCGACATTCGAGCAGGCAATCTTTCACTTCCAAACGGGTGCCGCCTTCGAACGGGAATCGCTGATCACCAATCTCCTTCGCCTGGGATACCGACGAGTGTCCGTCGTGGAAATTCCTGGAGAGTTCAGCGTCCGTGGCGGCATCATTGATGTCTTCTCGACTGCATACGTTAATCCGGTCCGCGTGGAGTTTCTCGGAGATCATGTCGAATCCATTCGTTTGTTCGACTCCTCGACCCAGACCTCCATCGCAAAATTGAACGAGGGCTGGGTGTTGCCTGCACGAGAATTCGTTCGGCCTCCACATGCGCCGGAGGCGATCGTACCGATCCCAGCGGATGCTGAGTGGCGAAGCCCTGACTTGTATGATTCCATGGACACACTGTTCGACTATCTCACAGCGGTTCCTTTCCTCGCGCTCGATCAACCGGATGCACTGGGAAAATCCTGCGAGACTGCCTGGGAAAAGATCGACGACGGATATCTCCGTCATGTCGACCGGGATGCCACCCAGCCGTATCCCTCGCCCGAACGACTCTTTCTCACCTGGGAGGGCATCCAGCAGCGGATCGCGCCCTGGCCCATGTTGGCTCTTGAGCCTCTAGCGGCGCCGGACTCGACCTGGGATCAGACGTTTTCGTTTTCCGCCCAAGCGCCAGGCACTATTGGACTCGGGATCAGGGGTACTGCCTTCAGCCAGACCCTGAGCCTGTTAGAAGGGCTCCGGAACGAGCATCGTGTCGTCTTGGTCGCGCGAAGCCGCGGGCAAGTTGACCGCTTGCTCGCCTTACTCCGAGAGCACGATTTACCTGCCGACCCGTGGAACCCGACGGCCTGGTCCAGCCAGAGAACCGGAAAGCAACCGTTTTATGTGCTGCACGGCGATCTGTCGGCGGGGTTTCTCTCGGGAGACCTTCGGCTCGCGCTCTTGACGGAAGAAGAGCTCTTCGCGAAGGGCGCCCGCCATAAACCACAGCCGAAAAGCAGAACCGCAACCTTCCTCTCTTCGCTGGAGGATCTGAACGTGGGCGACTACGTCGTACACGTTCAGCACGGCATCGCCAAATATCGAGGACTCAAGCGCCTGTCGGTCCAGGATTTTGAGAGTGACTTCCTGATTCTTGAGTTCTCCGGTGGAGACACCCTCTATGTTCCGCTCGACCGATTGAATCAGGTGCAACGGTACGGCGGGGCCGAAGGCCATGTCCCTCGACTGGATCGCCTGGGCGGTACCAGTTGGGCCAAGACCACAGCGCGGGTGAAGAAAAATATCGAGGAAATGGCCCAAGAATTGATCGATCTCTACGCAAGCCGCGAACTGGTGAAACGGAATGCTTATGGCACGACCACGACCCTGTACCACGAATTCGAAGCCGCCTTTGAGTACGAAGAAACAGCGGATCAGCTCAGGGCCATCGGGGACATCGGCCGCGACATGGAGTCGACCAAGCCCATGGATCGGCTGGTCTGCGGGGACGTCGGCTACGGAAAGACCGAAGTCGCCATGCGCGCAGCCTTCAAGGCTGTGGAACATGACCGCCAAGTGGCAGTGCTGGTCCCGACGACGCTCCTGGCCCATCAACACTATGAGAACTTTTCAGAACGATTCGCGCCCTTTCCAATGCGCGTCGCGCTGCTCTCACGGTTTCAGTCATCCAAGGAGACTAAGGCGACCCTGAAGGATGTCGGCGCGGGAACCGTCGATGTCGTGATCGGCACTCACCGTCTGCTGCAGAAAGACGTGGTGTTCCGGCAACTCGGACTCGTGATCATCGACGAAGAGCAATGGTTCGGCGTCAAACATAAGGAGCGGCTGAAGCAACTTCGCACCCAGATCGACGTGCTGACGTTAACCGCCACCCCCATTCCGCGCACCCTCCAAATGGCGATGTCGAGCGTGCGAGATCTCTCGATCATCGATACCCCGCCGGCCGGACGATTGGCGATTAAGACGGAGGTGGTCCGGTTCAGCGAGAAGGCCGTACGAGACGCTATCTTGCGGGAACTCGGGCGTGGAGGGCAGATCTATTTTGTCCACAATCGGGTCGAAACTATGGAGCGAATCGGGGCATGGCTGCACCAATTGGTTCCCGAAGCCCGGATGGTTATGGCCCACGGCCAGATGGATGCGAGGCCGCTGGAAGCGGTGATGCTGAAATTCGTGAAGCGTGAGGCGGATGTCCTGATCGCGTCGGCCATCATCCAGTCCGGACTCGATGTCCCCAACGCCAACACCATTATCGTCAATCGAGCTGATCTGTTCGGCCTCGCACAGTTGTACCAGTTACGCGGACGAGTCGGGCGGGGTGGAGAGCAAGCCTACGCCTACTTCCTCATTCCCGATGAAGGGACACTGACCGGCGATGCCCAGAAGCGATTGATCGCGATTCAACAGTTCACGGAACTCGGATCCGGATTCCGCATCGCTGCGGCAGACATGGAGATCCGAGGAGCCGGCAACCTTCTGGGCAAGCAGCAGTCTGGTCATATCGCCGCGATCGGGTTGGATCTCTACATGCAAATGGTAGAGCAGGCTGTTCAGCGGTTGAAGGGACATGTGATCGAGGAGGACCCCGACCCGACGCTGCAGTTCCCGGTTTCAGCGTTTATTCCGGAGCACTATGTCACCGACCCGCACCACCGCCTGTCCCTCTATAAACGGCTGACAGCTTGTGGTCAAATCGGCGAGCTGGCCCTGCTGCATGGGGAGATTCAGGACCGTTATGGCCCCCCTCCGGAACCAGTTGAACGACTGCTTGAAGTCATGCAACTCCGGACCCACGCCAAACGCCTTCGCCTGGCCTCGATCGAAGTACACGACCAGACGACCAAAGTTGTGTTTCACCCGAAGGCCATCATCCCTGAGCGCTCCGTCCACCGCTTGATGGACCAGCTGAAGAAGCGGCTGCAGTTCCTGAGCCCCCTCGCTTTTGAGATCCAGATGCGTCAGAGCGACTGGCCCTCGCTTTTTTCGGAACTCAACGCAATCTTGCAAAGCCTCGATCTCTGTGATACCAAGACCATCCAAAGGGATGCGAATGTCTCGTAATCGAGATCCACATGTACCTCGACTTATGATGCCCTTCCGGTTGCTAATCTTCTGTAGGACGTATTGTCTCCCTGGGCTGTTTGCCAGCCTCTTAGCCGGTTTGGGGCCGGTGATGTTGGGGTGTGCCGAGCGACAGGAAGAACCGGTTGTTGCCCTGGTTAATGGGCGCGCCATCACCCAAACCGAATTCGATCTACGCTGGGGCGAGCTTTCCAGGGCCACACGCTCCCGCTACGAGAAGGAGGGGGGTAAGCAACGGTTCCTGGATGAACTTATCACCCGAGAGCTGTTGATGCAGGAAGCTCGCCGCCGGGGTCTTGATCAAGACGATACGATTCGAGACAAGACACAACGGTATAAAGAGCAGTTGATTCTCGACGAGCTATTGAAAGACAAGCTCCAATCGAAGGTCGAGCTCACCCAGGCCGAACTCGACGCTTACTACGAAAAACACGCCAGCCAGCTTTTGGATCCCTTGAAGGCCAATGTCTCGGCGATGCTCCTCCCCAATGTGTATGCCGCCAAAGACCTGGAAGCACAGGTGAATCGAGGCGGTAATTTTGCCAAGTTTGCGCAGCGCTACTCGATCGACGAAAAGACGAGATCCAAGGGCGGCGAGCTCGGGCCCTATCGAAAAGGTCTGGTCCTCCCCGAAGTCGACGCTGTCCTCCACACCCTCAAACTCGGGATCGTCAGTGCGCCGATTAAGACCGACCAGGGCTACTACCTAGTCATGTTGACCCCGCTTGACGAGGCCGTTATTCAAGCTGATTTAGCGAAGCAGGAACGGCTTCGGCAAGAATTACTGACCGATAAGCGCCGCAAACAATTCGAAGAAGTCATCGCCGACATTCGGGCCAATGCCGCAGTTCGCTTCGCCGAAGCCTCCCGTTATATCACTGAGGACACCGGAAAACGTTAACCTCCACTCGATTTCCACGAACCCGCCGCTTCGTGTAGAATCATGCATCGGAGCTCTCTACCACAAGATAAACGCATCATGAGACAGATACCCGTCGATTCAGAGTGGTTGGCTTCACGTATGTTTCCACTCGTCCTGTTGATGATCTCACTATGGCCCCCAGCCTTCTCCGAGGCGCGGCTACAAGATCGCATCGTCGCGATCGTCAATTCTGAATTGATCATGCTGTCAGATATGAAGCGTGAATTTGAAACAGAGCAAGAACGGCTTTCCCGCGAGCACCAGGGAAGCGATCTGGCCCAGCGGCTGAAAACAGCGGAGTACATGGCCTTGACGAAGCTCATCGAGCGGCGCTTGCAACTGCAGGAAGCCAAAGCTCAAAAAGTTCAAGTTTCTGATCTGGAAGTAAAGCAAGCCCTTGAACAGATGAAGCGACAAGGCAGCCCCCTCAACATCACCAATCCGAGTGACGTACAGACCGTTCGTGACCAGCTCCTCCTCATGCGAGTCATCGACCAGCATATTCGCGGCAACATTACCGTCGGAGACTCCGAGCTGAAGCGGTTCTACCAAGAGCATCGCGATCGGTTCGCTCTTCCCGAAGAGTACCAGCTGAGCCAGATCCTCTTTCAACCCCGCTCCTCCGATGGATTGGCCGAGGCCTTGACCAAGGCCCGCCGAGCCATGGACGACTTGAAACGAGGTGAAAAATTTGAAGATGTCGCCATGCGCGACTCCGACGGCGCCAACGCCTTGCAGGGTGGACGGCTAGGATTAGTCCGTCAGGGGGAACTCATTCCAACAATCGAGCAGGCCGTCGCTCACTTAGTGCCTGGAGGGATTTCCGATATCATCGAGAGCCCTGAGGGAATCCAGATTATCCGTATGGATGACAGAAAGCCGAAACAGTTTCGCCAATTCGAGGAAGTTCGGCGAGAAGTTCAGGAGCTGGTCTATCAGCGGAAGAGCGAGGACATGTATCAGTCTTGGCTGGTGGAACTCAAAAACAAAGCCTACATCGAGATCAAGTTTCAGCACGATACGAGCACAGCCCACCGATAGCTGAAGTTTTCATTCGGTAGGAATACCCAGACAACTACAGGATGCTCAAAAAGGCCAGACTTCTCACCCTCCCAGCCCCGGCGCGCCAAGACGCGCCGTTCCGCGAACAAGGCCGCAGCGAGCGAAGAGGCAAGGAGGTACATACCAAGCTTCGCTTGAACCGCTCGCTTCGATCACGTGCGAGCGGATAAGCACCTTGCCATCGCCTTCCTTACGTTGAGCTTCTGAGCGATGCAAGAACGCCGCTGGCGGACTTTTTCAGCATTCTGCTGAACCGAGATCACGCGAGGTCTGCGCGAAGGCTGCCGGCCACGTCACGAATGGCTCTCCACACCCGATCCCGTCCATCCCCGGTTATCGATGAATACGGAATCAACATCTCCCCCTCAGCGAGTCCTAAGACACGATGGGTCTGGTTGAGCGTACGAACCCGTTCGCCAGGCTTCAACTTGTCAACCTTGGTCGCAACGATGAGAGGGTTCCGGTGGATCGAACGAAGCCACGCGAGAGTCTGACAATCCTGGTCGGTCGCGACCCGGCTGTCCACCAACATCACGACGGTGAGCAGCGAGGCTCGGTCGACAAGATAGTCTTCCATCAGCGGTCCCCACTGGGTGCGGACCGATTTCGACACTTTGGCGAATCCATAGCCAGGCAGGTCCACAAGGTGGAATTGCGAAAGATCCGGGTCGGAGGTCGAGACGAGAAACACGTTCACGGCTCTCGTCTTGCCTGGCGTCCGGCTGATTTTTGCCAGATCCCGACGATTGAGCAACGAATTGATCAACGACGATTTGCCCACATTTGAGCGCCCCACAAAGGCCACCTCGTGGAGATTGCCGGAAGGAAACTGTTCTGGAGACATACAACTTTTGATAAACTCAGCGGCGAAGATTTTCATGTTGTTAGGCTGATCAATGGATTCACGACAGAAGCCCGATCACAGTCCGACCTTTCTGCGTCACTACACATACGACCCTCCTCCGCCCAAGTCAACCGGCCGACGCACAGCGACTCGTGTGCTCCTCTGGAGCACCGCACTCATCGGACTTCCGTTGGGCCTCCTGGCCATGAGCTGGCTGATCATGCTTCCAGACGTAGACGTCCTTGCAAGGGCCAACCCACTGTCGACGGCGCTTATGGACCATCGGCAGACTCAGGCGAAGGAGCAGGGCCGTGCTGCCCTACGACAGTGGGTGTGGGTGCCGCTCTCACGTATCGCTCCTCACCTTCGCCATGCGGTCGTGGCGGCTGAAGATGCGTCGTTTTTCACTCACGAAGGATTCGACTGGGAAGGAATTAAAGAGGCCGCGAAATACAATCTCGAAGCAGGCGAACTCAAGCGTGGGGGAAGCACGATTACGCAGCAACTGGCCAAAAACCTCTATTTGTCATCCGAACGGTCCCTGTTTCGAAAAGCACGGGAAGCACTGATTACGCGTTCACTCGAACAGCATCTGACGAAAAGTCGTATTCTCGAACTGTATCTTAACGTGGCCGAGTGGGGGAAGGGCGTCTATGGCGCTGAAGCCGCGGCCCGTCATCACTTCGGGAAGTCAGCCGATGACCTGACCGTCGACGAAGCTGCTTGGCTGGCGGCCATGTTACCGTCGCCACGTCGATATGATCCCCTTCGAAAAACTACGTTCCTCACTCGCCGCCACGAACGTATTCTGAAATGGATCGATCGGCAATCCACGCCTTTCGCGCCGAATGGCCATGAGTAGAGCCTCCAAACCGCAGTTACTCCGAATATTCCGAAGCGTCACCCACTTCACCAAAGTCCTGTTCGCCGAAGATCGCTGATTCATGGGTGTAATGTTTGAATTCAATCAGATTGCGTGACGGGTCTTCAAGAAAGAACGTGCGGTGTTCGATGCGCGTGCCGGGAAAGCGCACCCTCGGCTGTTGGTAGAAGGAAAGCTCCTTCGCCTTAGCCCGAGCCACCAACGCCTGCCAATTCTGTTGCGATAGAAGAACCAGCCCGAAGTGGCGCGGGTAGATGCCTTGCTGCTTCGAGGGTTGTTCCGCCACGAGGTGTGCGACGAGCTGATGGCCATTCAGACCAAGCGTAATGGCGTGTTTAGACCGCCTCCCCACGGCACATCCGAGACCATCCACATAGAATCTCAGAGTCGCTTCGAAATCATGAATTGGAAAGGCGAGGTGAAATAAACTCTTGCTCATCGAAACCTGTCTTTCACCGTCGGCTCTCCCTTCCCATCCCACCAACCAGCAGCCATATTGGGCGTCACATGGGCGATGGTGAATCGTCTTTGGGGGGTGATAACCAACGCGCCGGCGGTACCCTGTATTCTAGTCACCAACCTCTGGAGAACAACTCGTGCCACCTGCGCTGGACTCTTTCCTTGTCGTAATCGGTCACAGATCTCTTTGGCGATCGCCAAACGCATGATGCCTTCGCCCAATCCCGTCATCGATACCGCACCAGTTTCATTCTCAGCATAGACCCCGCAGCCGATGATCGGCGTATCCCCGACTCGGCCTGGCAGCATGCGATCAATCCCTCCGGTCGATGCCCCAGCGGCAACTATTCCAGCTTGATCGAGTGCGACAGCTCCGACCGTTCCATGCCGATCCCGCGCCGATCTTCCTTGTCTCAGCATCGCACCATAGGATATCCGGCGAGGTCTTGTCCCAATCCGGTGGCGCTCCATCTTAAAATGCCTGGCGAACTTCGTCGCCATCGGTCCCACAAGCAACACATGATCCGTTTCTTCCATCACGCGACTAGCGGCAGTGATCGGATGAACGATCCCTTCGATCGAGGCCACTGCACCGGCGCGCAAGCGCTCCCCTTCCATGATGGACGCATCCATCCGACGCACTCCGTCCAGTTGCAGATGCGCTCCTGTTCCTGCATTAAAGAGTCCGCTGCGCTCAAGCACGCGAATGGTCTGTTCGACGGCAACGAGTGCGGAGCTGCCCCGATCCAACAAGTGATACCCGACTTGCAGCGCGGCACGCAGGCAGTCGCCTTGCGGTGAGGTCATCGCGCGAGGGCCGGCACCCCCGTGCACGAGGATGATGGGGCGGACAGATTTCAATTCAAGAGCAAGTCCCGGGTCTTGTGATAGGCGGGATTCTGCATGCGATCGAGATCGGACCGTACAAAACCCAGACCTGTCACACAGAGTTCAAAGTTCTCGGACAGTTTTTGAAACAAGGGCAAGCTGGTGTCCGCATCATCACGGCCAATCTGCGCGACAATTCCGTACGACCGCTTGCCGGTCTTCACATAGTCCACGAGAAAGTCCTTGTGATAGATGCGCCCAGCCGTTTTAAGCCGTCGAAGGTACTCAGGAAACAATCCCGCCATGAAGAGGGTGAAATCACCAATGTGGCGATGCACATCTCGTTCGCGGTCCAACGATTGGGCTTCAAGCATGACCTCGGACTCGAAGAGTAAGTCCACAATTGAATCGACCTGCTGATTCTCTCGATTTCTGATCTTATAGAGCTGATCCGTAGAGGTAAAATCGACTAAAAGATTTGAGACATATGACGTGACCTTGGCATCGGGCCAGCCGAGATGTTCCATAAAGCTCTTCTCGGTTAAGGCGCCGAAGAGTTGTCGGAGCGGGTGGCGCGGCGGAACTTGAGTGCCCATCTCCACCTCCAATATTTGTCTTCAGTATATCAGAGTCGCGTACGATCTCACCGTCACCAGTTCTATCGGAACTCGATCGGCAGACCTTGAATCCGAACTAGCGTCCCTCCCTGCTGTCCACCACGAACGTCACCGGCCCGTCGTTCACCAAGGCCACCTGCATATGTGCGGCAAACATACCCATTTCAACGGGGGTCCCGCATGTCTGCAAATCAGCTGCGACCTGTTCATAGAGGCGCTTGGCCAGGTCTGGAGGCGCAGCCCCGTCAAAACTAGGGCGGCGCCCGTTGGTTGTCCGGCCCAACAGCGTGAATTGGGAGACCACCAGCACGCCTCCACCGACCTCCGTGAGCGATCGATTCATCTTTCCCTGCTCATCGGCGAATATGCGAAGGGTCCGGATTTTGTCGACCAGATATTTTGCATCAGACGCGTCATCGCCTTTCGCGACACCCAACAACACCATCATACCCTGTTGGATCCGGCCCACAATCTTCCCATCGACTTCCACTGAGGCACTGGTGACGCGCTGAAGGACGGCTCTCATCGGCTGATGTCAGTCTCCCTGCAATTGAGTGAGCGTCCCTTCGAGCGACAGCAACTTCCGTTTCATGGATAGTCCACCGGAGAACCCGCCAAGCGAGGCATCGTGAGCGACAATCCGGTGACAAGGAATCACGATCGGCAACGGATTTGCACCGACCGCGTTGCCGACCGCGCGGGCATACTGTGGTCCACCCACACGCGCAGCGATCCATCGATACGAACGCAACTTGCTATACGGCACACGCTGCAACGTTCGCCAAACCTGCCGTTGGAACGTCGTTCCCTCCGTGAGATCAAGGGGTAGATCGAAGGACTTCCGTTTCCCTGTTAGATAGTCCAACAGCTGACGACGAGCTGCCTCCAGACTGGGTGACTCTCCCCGTTGCACTGGCTCGCTAAACTGTGCGCTGATGTTGGATTCAACCGCCCGTTTGGACTGTTTCGGCAAAACAATCGCTTGAATCCCCTTCAAAGATTCAACGATCCCCATCCAGCCCCAGGGCGACTTAAATACTATCGCACACCTCATCACACTGCTCCTAACTAGCCGATGAATCGTCCCAACTTTCTCCGCACCATCTCCCACACCACACCCAATTCATCCGACCTAAACAAGGCATGGACGCCAAAATATCCGACGATACTCAACCCAATAGCAGCGACAAGCATGGCTGATTTCTCGGCCCAGTCGTCGGGCTGAGTCCAGACCTGGGCACCAGCCACCCACCAACAGGCCATGACAATGGGCACACAGGCCACCAGCACTCGTCCAGCCGAGCGAATCACTGATTTCCACTCGACACCGCCTAGCCGACGATTCAACACCACCACGAGAATTCCACCATTGACCATCGCAGCCAGCGCGGTTGCAAGCGCCAGCCCTGCCGCCCCCAGGTGCGACATCAGCACCAGCGACAACAGGATATTCGCCACCACCGCAATCGCAGCGGAAATGGCCGGCGTGGTAGTATCCTTCAACGAATAGAACGCCGAGACAATAATGCGCACCCCCCCGAATGCCCACAAGCCAAGGGCATAGAACAGCACTGCAAATGCGGTCTCAGCGGTATCGTGCGCTGTGAACGTGCCGTGCTCAAAAAAGAGATGCACAAGCGGCGTCCGCAGCAAGATCAAGCCCACCATCGCCGGCACGATGATAAAGAGGATCATGCGCAGACCGAACCCGAGCGTCGTGCGCAATTCGTCCAACGCACCTCGTGCCGCTTGTGCCGATAAGGTGGGGAGGATGGCCGTGGCCAAAGCGACGCCAAAAATGCCAAGGGGAAATTGAATGAGCCGCATGCCGTAAAAGAGATAGGTAGGACCGCCGGCAAAAAACGACCCCAGAATCGTGCTCACGGTGATATTGATCTGTGTCACCGACAACCCGAGCAGCGACGGAATCATCAGCCGACCGATCTTTCGCACACCGGGATGGCCGGGATTGAACGTGAATCCGAACAACATGCCGCGCAGCTTGAGCCCTGGTAATTGCATCGCAAACTGCGCCGCGCCACCGGCGACGACACCAATGGCGACACCGAGGATGGGTTCCCGCATGGTCGGCGCAAGAAAGAGCGAGCACCCAATGATGAACAGATTGAAAAAGACTGGAGAAAACGCCGGGGCCGCGAAGGCCCGCAGAGAATTGAGGACCCCCATGGCCAGCGCGGCGAGGCTGATAAAAATGAGATAGGGAAACATCATGCGCGTGAGCAACGTCGTCATTTCAAGCCGGGTCGGATCATCATGGAACCCCGGAGCCAAGAGCCAGACAATACCCGCCGCCCCCAAAATCCCAAGTATGGTAATGCCGGTCACAATGGTCAGTAGCGTCGTGAATACGGCGCTTGCCAGCTCCCACGCATCCTGTTTGGATTTGAGCGTGTGATATTCGGTAAAGACGGGAATGAACGCGGCGGACATCGACCCCTCGGCAAAGAGCTCACGGAGCAGGTTCGGGATACGATAGGCGACGAAAAAGGCATCAGCTGCCGGCGTGGCGCCGAAGAGCTTGGCGAGAACCATGTCACGGACAAAGCCGAGCACGCGACTGGAAAACGTCGCGACCCCGATCATCCCAGCCGCTTTGACGACCGACTGATTCTCGTCCTGGGGTTTGGCTGGAGCACCGGCCGAAACGGGAGACTCTGACATGGACCGGATTCTAGCGGAATGCTCGCGGGCCGTCTATCGGCGCATGAAAACGAAGCGTGAAGCGCTCCCCGGCATACCACTACGTACAGGCCCATTCACAATTTGAAGTGAGAGGACGAATCAGTGAGTCATCACAATGTGAGTGACTGATCGACTGAAGGAAGAAGTAAAGAAAGCAGGTTGACTTCTTGCCGAGCCAGGCCCCTGGCGTGTGCCGGAGTTTCGCGCCAGGAGCCTCATTGTTCGGCGGATCACGCCGCGAGTCGTTGAATAGGCGGCCGACTCGTGATGCTGACAACGTTTGCGTCTTCGTCCCGTGACCCCGCAGCCTTGGCCTGCGGCTTCATCTCCAAGGTCCCATTGAACACCACACCCTCTTCCATCGAAAGGACCGGAGTGATCAGACTCCCTTCCACCACGGCCGGAGCCCGGAGCACAATCTGGTCCTTCGCCTGAATATCGCCGTGGATGGTTCCTTGGCATACCACGGTCCCGGCTGTGACCTTGGCCTTGAGTACGGCCTCAGGCCCAACGAGCAAGCCGCCGTCGGTGTGAATTTCGCCGTCCAAGGCCCCATCAATCCGTACCGTGCCGGAATAGGTGATCACGCCCTTGAATTCAACATCCTTGCCGACGAAGGCTACCTCATCCGGAAGTATCGGCCCGCTCTTTGATGGATTACGCCTGGCCTCCACCCACTGTTCCCGTTCCCGTTCCTGCTCTCCCTCTCCCCCTTCTGTCTCTCCCTGCTTCCACATGATATCGCTCCCTCCTTATCCGAATAGTCCGGCTGAGCTGGACGGTCCCGCCAAGTCTCTTATCTATCGGTTGACCAAGGCTTTTTATTGAGCGCGCAAGATAGAGGAGGCGATTTCTTATGGCTCCTGGACCAATTCATTCGACAATTCATCGGGATTGTCACCTGCACGCCCAGGGCAGACCTCTGCGAGAAGAAGGCCACAGGTCTCGATGCTCTGGCACAACCCCCCGACGATATCACCCGTTTTCAATCGCCCGACCGCAGCATGGACGATCTGCGACCAGCGTTCCGTGGGAACTCGTTGAAACAAGGGTTGATCAGGAAGCACGTGGATCTGATGTTCCAAGAGAGACACCATGATCAGCACGCCAGTGCGCTCACGAGTTTGAGAGACGGCATGTTGCGCGAAGGCACGCCCGGCCCTCAAGCGTACTTTCTGATGCATCCGATCGGTTGGTGTGAGCAGGCGAACGATTGGGACCAGGGTACCAAGCCAGGCTCCTGCTCCATAGGCCAGGATTGTCGCCAGGACCAGCCAGGCCGCATTAGCGGCATGCCAGCCCCAGGGAAGCCACAATATTTCAGTGGTCAGCAGGATGGTCAGCACAGACAACGCCGGGATCAGCCCGGCCCGATGTTGCGCATCACGGTAGAGCCCGGACCGGCCTACGATCATCGGAACGATCTCAGCATTCGTGTGCTGTTCCGCCGCGTGTACCGCCAGCCTGATCCGTTCTCGCTCTTCAGCGGTAAGTGTCAGCCCTTCACCAGTTTCCACTGGCCCCCCCTCCTCCGAAACTGCCACCCCCTCCACCAAAACCGCCCCCGCCGAAACCATCTCCGCCTCCAAGGGACCCTCCACCCCACCCCCCGCCACGGCTACTGTACCAGACCCAGTCATCCACCCCTCGGGATCGCGTGGTTCTTCCCCCGGCACCGCCCGCACCAATGGCAAGCAGCAGAAGCAGGGTAATCCCACTCGCCGCGAGTGCCGGGACCCACCAGGGTGCCAGGAGGGTCGCGATCCCTGCCCCCGCGACTGGGCCGATGAATCGATGGACGTTCGTGAACACAAGCCCGACCAGCAACCCGACAATGACGGCCGTCACGACCTGCCCAATGACATCGTTGTCCTGCCGAGGGGCTGCCTTTTCGGATGCCTGATAGGTTCCTTCGATGGTCTTTAGAATGGCGTCGACCCCTACGGTCACCCCGCCCGGGACATCACCGGCGCGAAACCGCGGCACAATCTCATTCCTGATGATCTGCGCCGATCTCGCATCCGTTAAGGCACCCTCCAACCCGTATCCCACTTCGATACGGACCTTACGTTCCTGGATCGCGACCAATAGGAGCACACCGTTGTCGGTCCCTTTTTGGCCGAGCTTCCATGCCGTTGCCACGCGATGGGAGAATTCCTCGATGGTGTCACCGTCGAGAGTCGAAACAATGAGGACAGCGACCTGATTACTTGATTTGGTTTCATGGGCCGCCAATTGAGCCGTAATAGACTCAACAGTTGACGGCGGCAAGACACGAGCTTGATCGACCACCTGGCCGACCAGTGGAGGGACATCGAGTGCAGCGGCAGGCGTCGCGAGCAGGACGGTACAAAAGATGGTGATGAGGGCACAGAAGGATGAGAGGCGGTTCATGCTGAATGCTCCCATCCTTCGCCTCAACTCCACCTTCGACTTAAAACTTCACCTCTGGTGGCTTGGCCACCGCATTTTCATCCGCCACGGTAAAGTTGGGCCGTTCGTCCAGGTGCAGCAGAAACTTGGCCGTCAAGTTCGTCGGGAAATACCGGACCATCTTGTTGTAGTCCGCGACTCGATCGATATACCGCTTACGCGCCACAGTGATCCGGTTTTCTGTCCCCTCCAGCTGGCTTTGGAGGTCCCTGAAACTTTGATCGGCCTTGAGGTTCGGATAGTTTTCGGCAATCGCGATCAGTCGGCCTAAGGCCGATGTCAGTCCCGCTTGGGCTTTTTGAAATGCCTCGAATGCGGCCGGGTCCTTGAGCACCTCAGGCGTCACTTGGATGCCGGTCGCCTTGGCCCGGGCATTCACGACCCCCTCAAGCGTCTCTTTTTCGTGAGCCGCGTACCCCTTGACCGTCGCAACAAGGTTAGGGATGAGGTCGGCACGGCGCTGGTATTGATTGATCACCTCACTCCACGCCGCCTTCGTATCTTCATCCAAGCCTTGAAGGTCGTTGTACCCACACCCGGACACAGAAAATCCACTGATCATCGCTAGAGTAATCACCGTCTTTGTCCACCAAGTACGCCCCATCGTTCCCTCCTTCAGCCGTAGAGCAGGACGCAATGTCCCTTGCTCTCGCAATCATGCTACCATGGGGATAATCATTAAGATATGTCGGTCAAGAGAGGCTATGCCACGGAAACTATTGATCCATGAACCTGGTGGGTTTCAAGTGCGACACCGCACCCTTGGCATCTATCAAGGCAGTGCGATCAACCTCGTCTTCTGGCACCCATCGTCAGGCATGCCCGAACACGGGATCTGTCGATTCTCAACAAAAGACAAGGCCCAGGCGTTGATCGATGCGTTCTCTTCTTCAGCCTGCACGGAACCGATGGATCAGCATGATCTGACTATCGAGCCGTACGATGGCGCCGAACATGACCGCTTGATCACTGAATATCCGTTGCCGTCTGCCTGGGAGATGCCAATCTAGGCCGGGAAATCGAGGCTAGCCGGTGACGATCGGCTCGACAACCTTGGAGAGAACGTTGGACGTGGAACCCGAATGTGAGTGGATGAAGGTGAGCAGGCGTTTATTCTCTTGGGCCTTGCGGAGAAACTTGAAGGCGATGCCGCGCCCACTCACTGACCGTACCATGGCCGCGACTTCGATGGGAGCTTCGTCATCGGCAAGGGCGATCTCCAGGTAGAAAATATCGTCAACCCGGACGTGGGTCTCGCTTTCGATGATGCACCCGCACAGGGAGAGGTCCAGCACGGTACCCTCGCCCCTCACTTTTCCTCCGGAAAACGATAAGCATAGACGGACAGGGATACGGAGATGTTCCCGGCGCTCAATTGGGTGAGAGGATCCCGCCGTACTCACGCGTCGGGCGAGGAAACGATGGCGACAGTCTTGGCACTGGAACGGAACAATCCAAATGAGCGCCGCAACTAGTTCGCGCGGGGTCTGCGGTCGTCTCTGCAATACATCGTCCTTGTGACACCGTGGGCAGGTCACCTGGCGACTCATTCGATGTGCCTTTTTCTCATCTCCACCCCACCACCAGCCTATAACCGCACTATAAAGGCCTTCCCCCCACAGTCAAGCTGATTGCCATCTGGCGCAAAGTGGCTTCCAGCATACTTTTACACCATTTGAGAGATTGGCGACCGGCGGTCGGCATCGCGCTTAGTGATAATTCGCAACGAGGAGAGGCCCTACCGTCAGCGTGCCGGCTAGGCAGACTCTGCGTGGGGAGATTCCGGCTCAGCAGGAAGACCGGATTCGACGACGCCGGCCCGGAGATATTCGCGATTGAGAGTGGCGATGAAACGGACGCTGATGCGTTTCGGACAGACAGCTTCACACTCATATTGATTGCCGCACGAACCGAATCCTTCTCGATCCATGGCGTCTAACATCGTCTTCACCCGACGCGTGCGCTCGGGTTTCCCTTGCGGCAAGAGCGCCAAGTGGGACACCTTGGCCGCCACAAACAGCATGGCCGAAGCATTCTTACACGCAGCCACACAGGCCCCACAACCGATGCAGGATGCGGCATCCATCGCGGTTTCGGCCTGATCTTTTTCGATTAACAAGACGTTCCCGTCCACCGCTCCACCGGTGTTGACGGAAACATAGCCTCCTGCTTGCATAACTCGATCCAGGGCTCGGCGATCAACCACCAGATCCTTGATGATGGGAAAAGCCCGTGCGCGCCACGGCTCGATCGTGATGGCGGCTCCGTCTGGAAACCGCCGCATGTACAACTGACAGGTGGACATGCCACGATCCGGGCCATGCGGGATTCCATTGATTACCAGGGAGCAACTTCCGCAGATGCCTTCACGGCAATCCTGCTCAAACGCCACCGGCTCTTCACCCTTGGCGATCAATCCCTGATTCACGCCATCGAGCATTTCTAAGAACGACATGCCGGAGCCGACGTCGTGAGCTTTATACGTCACAAACCGGCCTTTCTCGTCTGGACTCTTCTGGCGCCAAATTTTCAATGTGAACGTCATGACCCGCCACCAGGCTTTCTCTTAACGCTTTCCGCTACTCCCGCTCACCCCTCACCGATTATTGGTAACTTCTCGTGGTCGGCTGCACGAATTCGAAGGCAAGAGGTTCCTTATGCAAGATAGGTACTGCATGCTCTCGGTACTCCCATGCGGCAACATGCGCAAAACAGGTATCGTCGCGCGTTGGTTCACCGTCAGCCGTCTGATGCTCTTCGCGGAAATGCGCCCCACACGACTCTTCCCGATGTAAGGCATCGTGACAGAGCAGTTCAGCAAACTCGAGATAGTCAGCCACTCTCCCCGCATATTCCAGCTCTTGGTTGAAGGCTTCTCCTGATCCAGGAACCACGACATTCCGCCAAAATTCTTCCCGTAGGGCCGGGATCGACCGCAGTGCCAGTTCAAGCCCTGCCTGGTTGCGAGACATGCCGCAGTGATCCCATAAGAATTTGCCGACTTCGCGATGAAATGAGGCCGCAGGTCGACGGCCTTTCGCGTTCAGCAGGCGGCTGATCCTGCCCGCCACGCGCTGAAGCGCCGCGCGTGATTCCTTGTGATCTTCTCCAACCGGTAAGAGCTTCGCCGTCGCCAAATAATGACCGATCGTATAGGGCAGGATAAAATAGCCATCGGCGAGCCCTTGCATCAAGGAGCTGGCGCCGAGCCGGTTGGCGCCATGATCCGCAAAATTTGCTTCTCCGATCACGAAAAGTCCCGGGATGGTACTCATAAGATTGTAATCAACCCAAAGCCCCCCCATCGTATAGTGTGGTGCCGGATAAATCCGCATGGGGACGTAGTAGGCATCTTCCCCTGTGATCCGGTTATACATGTCGAAGAGGTTGCCATAGCGCTCGTGGACGACATCCTGCCCCTGCCGTTCAATCACATCGGCAAAATCCAGGTACACGCCCTGACCTCCCGGGCCAACGCCATGGCCTTCGTCGCACACAGTCTTCACGGCACGGGACGCGATGTCTCGCGGCGCAAGATTGCCGAAACGGGGGTACCGGCGTTCCAGAAAATAGTCGCGTTCTTCCGCGGGTATGTCGCCAGGAGACCGGTGATCCGCAGCCATCTTCGGCACCCACAACCGCCCGTCGTTGCGGAGCGATTCGGACATCAGGGTCAACTTGGCCTGGTGTTCGTCCCCTGGTGGGATCGCCGTGGGATGAATCTGCATAAAGCACGGATTCGCGAATGCGGCACCCTGTTTCCACGCCCGATACGTGGCCGTCACATTGCTGCCACTCGCATTGGTCGACAGGTAGTACACGTTGCTGTAGCCGCCAGTCGCCAGTACCACGGCATGGGCCGTCTGGATACTCACCCGTCCCGTGACGAGATCACGCACTACAATTCCTCGGGCCTGACCGTCAACCACAATCAGATCGAGCATCTCGGTCCGAGGATGCATCGTAACCTGTCCCCGTTCAATCTGCCAGCAGAGCGCCGAATAGGCGCCCAAGAGCAGTTGCTGTCCGGTCTGGCCGCGACAGTAGAACGTCCGCGAGACTTGGACACCTCCAAACGATCGATTGGCCAACTGCCCGCCATATTCACGGGCAAAAGGCACACCGAGAGCCACACATTGATCGATAATTTGTGCACTAACCTGGGCAAGCCGATAGACATTCGCCTCTCGCGAACGAAAGTCTCCACCCTTGATCGTGTCGTAAAAAAGCCGGGCCACACTGTCCCCATCATCCTGATAATTTTTTGCGGCATTGATCCCACCTTGTGCCGCAATACTATGCGCACGGCGTGGACTATCCTGAAAACAAAAGCACTCCACCTGATAGCCGAGCTGTCCCAAGGTCGAGGCCGCACTGGCTCCGGCAAGACCGGTGCCAATGACGATGACCTTGATTCTCCGCTTGTTATTCGGACTCACTAACTTTTCGCTGAATCGATGTCGGTCCCATTTGGTTTCCAGCGGGCCGGCAGGAATTTTCGGATCAAGTTTCATCATCCGCGTACGATCCCCAAGAAGATGGCTAGGATGATGGCGACATTGCCGAGAACGACCAACAGCGCGACCGTGGGACCAGCGGCCTTGATGAGTCGGTTGAATGCCGCGCGTTCAAGCCCCAATGTCTGTAAACTGCTGGTGACGGCATGGTTCAGATGCAAGCCCAGCCCCAGCTGACCCGTCAAGTAACACGCCACGATAAATGGATTCTGAAACGCGTGGACGATCTTCCCATACACATCGCGATGTCCTTCGGTGTCGAGGCGATCGGCAGAAGAGGGATCGATGACGCCGGCCGTCAGATGCAACAAGTGGAATAGGATAAAGAGTAAGAGTACAAGGCCGGAGACGGCCATGGTGCGGGACGCAAACGATGCTTGGCGATACTCGCGGACCGCATAGGCGACCGGGCGAGCACGACGATTTCGCAAGGTCAACTGGATCGCCAGGACGATGTGGAGTGCCGCAAGGCTCAGCAACCCGATCCGGGCGATCCAGAGGAGGATCGGCATGTCGCGGAGCATCGTCGCATAGCCATTGAGCGCATGGGATCCTTCGAATACTTGTAGGTTCCCCAACATGTGAAAAATAACATAGAGAACGAGCCCCAGCCCGCTTAGAGCCATGACGACTTTACGGCCGACTGAGGACTGGAAATGGTTAGACGGGTGTGCCATCCACCATCATTATACACCGCTTGGATTCACGAAGACTCATGGGAACGTTGGAAAGGTGTCCTGATGCACGAGAATACAGCGGCGTGGTGGTTCGCACTCGCTGAGTAGTCGCATGTACCAAGGATGTTATCGAGCGCCTGACGGTCCAGACCGTGGCGTCACACGCTTCACTTGGAGCTCCAGTTGTTCGGACGGATGCATTCCTGGGACCAGCACGGCGAGCGCCATGACACAATTCCTCCCACCTTCCTTGGCAGCATAGAGCGCCTTGTCCGCTTGATCGATCAGCTCCAACGGCGTCCGTGCTCCAAACGCGATGGCCGACACCCCGAGGCTCACCGTCAGTGTCAAGCCAGACACCATTCGAAGCCGGCTGCCCGCCTCAGTCCCAACACGTATTCGCAAACGTTCCGCCAGATCCGCCGCTTCGGCCAGCGTCGTGCGAGGGAACATCAGACAGAACTCTTCTCCTCCATAGCGCCCAACCGTGTCCGTCAACCGCAACGCTGCGGAGAGACAGTTAGCGACTGCTTGGATGGCTTGATCGCCGACGGCATGTCCATATCGATCATTCACACGCTTGAAGTTATCAATGTCGACCATCACACAACAGAGCTCGCTTCCGTGCTCGCGGCTCTCCGCAAACGCTTTCTCAAACAGCGCGTAGAACGCACGGCGGTTCAGACATCCGGTGAGCGGATCGCGCGAGGCCAAACGCTCCAACTCGCCATTTTGCCGCAAAATTTCTGTCTGTGCCGACTCAAGATTTGCCACGGTTCGCATCAGGGCGCCGTTGATGTCCGTGAGTTGCCGGTTCGCACGTTGGAGCTCCGTGGTGCGTTCCTCGACCAAACGACTCAACTCATGCAGCTGTCCAACAGCCTTCTTCGCCAAGTCCCATTTCCAGCAGAGCGCGGTGGCGAGCTGCAAGGCTTCAATACCGTTAAACGGCTTCTGGAGAATCAGGAGCTTGTCGTTCCTGCCTATGCGATCTCGAATTTCTTCCCATGGCTGATCCGAATAGGCCGTGCAGACGACCACCTGCAGCCTGGAATCCGCTTTCCAGAGATGTTCGATGGTTTCCAGTCCATCCCACCCAGGCGGCATCCGCATATCGACAAAGGCGACCGCATAGGGACGGTCCTCGCTCCTTGCGGTCTCCATTGCGGTAAGTGCCGCCTGACCTTGATCGACACAATCAACCTGGAAAGGTTCATGGGATGGGACAGGGATCGATCCCCCGAATAGCGCGGAACGCGCCAGCCCGAAGGCCTCCAATCCCATCTCGAATTGAAGAATGCTCCGGAAGTCGTCATGGATCGATGGGTTGTCGTCCACAACGAGAATGCGTCGATTGAGACTATCTGTCGACACTCGTCACAGCTCCTCTATCCTCGCGTATCCTCACGAGGCCGGGCATTAGACCACCTTCGCCAACACCGTCTTGGTGGAAGGCTTTTGGAGTTGAATCGTGCACCAAAACGTCGATCCTCGCCCAAGGACACTGTCGACACCCACTATCCCCCCCATCATGTGCGCCAGTTGCTTGACAATGGCGAGCCCAAGTCCTGTCCCACCATACTTGCGCGTAGTACTGCCGTCAGCCTGTGTAAACGGTGTAAAGAGCTTGGCTTGGACGGCGGGCTCGATGCCGATGCCTGTGTCCCGCACTTTCAGGCAAAGCGTTGTCGTATCGACAGTATCCTCAGTGACCGCCACGTGGAGGGCGATTTCTCCCTGGGTCGTAAATTTGATGGCGTTGCCGATCAAGTTGGTTAAGATCTGCCGAATGCGCACCGGGTCACCGTCGTATTCCGGAAGGAGATTGTCAGCGAGCACGACCGTCAGCCTCAGCCCCTTGCTCTCAATGGGGCCGGAAAATAGCTCCAGGACATCCTTGACGAGTTGACGCAGATCGAACGCGATGCGTTCGATCTTGAGTTTGCCTGATTCAATCTTCGAGATATCGAGGATATCATTGATGACCTGCAGCAGAGCCATTCCGGATTTGTGGAGCGTCTCGATGTACCGGCGTTGCTTGTCGTTGAGAGGCGTCTGCAGCAAGAGTTGGCTCATCCCGAGAATACCGTTCATGGGCGTGCGGATTTCGTGGCTCACGTTGGCAAGGAATTGCGATTTCGCGACGTTGGCGGCCTCGGCCGCTTCTAACCGTTGGCGCGCCTGACGCGCCAGCCTCCACTTGGTGGTTAGGGAGGCGGCCAATTGCGAGACCTCCACGGTGGAAAATGGTTTTTGCAGAATCAGGAGCCGGTCGTCGCAGCCCAGTCGGCGAATGATGTCCTCCCAGGAATGGTCAGTGTAGGCCGTGCAGATGACCGTCTGAATCTCGGGATCAGCCTCCCACATACGCTCGATGGTCTCCAGCCCATCCCATCCCGGAGGCATCCGCATGTCCACAAACGCCACCGCATATGGCCGTCCCTCTCGGCGCGCCATTTGTACAAGAGCCAACGCGGCTTGCCCCTGATCTGCATAATCCAGTTCAAACCGCACAAGAGCCTTCTGGAAAGATTCGCCCCCGAATAACGACGCGCGTGCTTCATCCAGCCCCTGTGTCTCCGTTCCCGGTTGAAGGATTTTGCGAAAGTCCTCGTAGATCGAGAGATTGTCATCAATGACCAAGACTCGAAGATGCTGACTATGCTTGTCGGTATCCGTATTCATACAGCTCTCCCTGACTGCGCCAACAGGCAATGCTGCTTAGGCAGCGCGAGAACCAATGGCAGGTAACCACTGGTGGACCGCCTTCTGTATCTCTTTGAGCCCCACCGGCTTTGGCAGGAAACCGTCCATCCCGCCCGCGATGCAGGCAGTTTCGACAGTGCTCACTGCGTAACCTGACAATGCGAGAATCGTGACAGGCCTACCGTCCCCTCTCGAAAATCCTCGTCGACGAATTTCTGCTGTCGCAGTCAGTCCATCCATCTCCGGCATTTCGCAGTCCATGAGGACCAGGTCGTATGGGCGCCTCTCAAGCGCCTGGATCGCCTCTCGACCCGTACCCGCCGTATCGGCTGATTCCCCACAGAGCTCCAGCATGCGAAGAAAGACCTCTTGGTTCGTCGGATTATCTTCAGCCAAGAGGATACGCGCACGTGACCGTGGCTTGGAGGAATGGACGCCCGGGCTCCTATCTTGGTTCCTAGTGATCAATACGTCAGGCGTCGAGTGGTCATCCGCCTGCTTGCGCTCCAGCCCAGCTCTGTCGCTCGCGCTCACCTTCTCAAGACAGACCGTAAACCAAAATGTGGAACCGTTTCCTGGGGTACTGGTGAGACCGACGTCTCCATCCATCAAGGAGGCGAGTCGTTGAACAATCGCGAGGCCTAAACCCGTCCCTCCGTACCGCCTCGTCATCGATCCATCAACCTGAGCGAACGGATCGAAAATTTTCTGCTGCGCCTCCAGAGGAATACCGATTCCGGTATCGCACACCGTTATTTTGAATAAGGTCTTCTCCTCGCGATCCTCGAGACGCTCAACATGAATCAGGATGCCCCCTTGTTCCGTAAATTTCATGGCATTGTTCACGAGGTTCATCAAAATCTGCCGAAGGCGCACACCATCCCCCCGCCACACAGCAGGTAACTCGGGGTCGATCTGACATTCCAACGTAAGCCCCTTTTGTCGCGAGGGTTCCTGGAATAGACCGGCAACATCCTGCACGGCTGCAACCAGGTCAAATCCCGTGATGCGGAGGTCCATCTTGTCCTCATCGATCTTGGACAAGTCGAGTATGTCGTTGATGATCTGAAGCAACTGCTCGCCGGAACGATGGATGGTTTGGACGAAATGACGCTGCCGGTCGTTCAACGAGGTTGAGAGAAGCAGCTCGTTCATGCCGAGCATCGCGTTCATGGGCGTCCGGATCTCATGGCTCATACGGGCTAAGAACTGTGACTTGGCCTGGTTGGCCTTGTCCGCCGCCACCTTGGCCTCCTTAAGGGCCTCGACCATTTTCTGTAATTCATCGTGGCGCTGTTGAAGCTCAGCCGTCCGTGCAGCCACTTGCTGCTCGAGATGCTGGTTCGTCGCCTGGAGTTCTCGATTGCGGGCATTGACCTGTGCAACGAGACCTTCGATCTGCAGCCGGATGTCCCGTCCCAACTCCCACTTCCTGGTCAGCGATGCAGCAATCTGTTGGACCTCAATGGAATCAAACGGTTTCCGAAGGATGAGCAACCGGTCTCTCATCTCGAGCCGTGCGGCAATCTCCGCCCACGAATGATCTGAATAGGCCGTACAGATAACCACTTGAAGCCGTCCGTCCGCCTCCCAGAGCCGTTCGATCGTTTCCAAGCCGTCCCACCCTGGCGGCATCCTCATATCGACAAACGCCACCGCATACGGACGTCCTTCCCGGCGCGCCATCTCTACCAGGGCCAACGCCGCTTGTCCTTGATCCGCATAATCCAGCTCGAACCGGTCCAGGGCGTCGACAAGTGGCGTCTCTCCGAACAGCGTCGCCCGTGCGCGATGGAGCCCCTCTTCCTCGGCTGGCGCTTCAAGGATTCTCCGAAAATCCTCATGGATGGCCCGATTGTCGTCAACAACCAAGATTCGAAGGTTTTTATTATTGTCGCCCATCATCCGTCATGTCCTTCTGTCTGCCGAGAGGCAGGAGTATCATTACTCACGGCCTTAGGTCTAAGTTTCTTGTCTTCCACTCGCCATGAACACATGCATATCGTTGATGAGGGAAAGGAGATCCTGCGCACACCGTTGGAGTGTCGTCGCATGCTCACGCTGGCCGGGACTCAGAGGACTATCCAACAGGAGCTGCACTTTCCTGACGAGTTCATTCATTGGGGTCAGAATTTCATGGCTCATAATCGCTAAAAATTCTTCCTTCTGACGGAGGGTCGCCTCAAGATCGTCCCGAGAATAAGCAGGCAGTCTGTCCGCAGCTCGACTGACAATGTTTGCTTGCAGACGCTCATTCGCGTCCCGCAACTCGGCTGTTCGTTGGCTCACGCTGAACGCGAGACTATCAATCTGCAGCTTGACGGAGCGTGCCAGATTCCATTTCTTCGTCAGCGCGTTCGCGAGTTGAACAACCTCGATGCTGTTGAAGGGTTTCATCAGGACCAGCAGCTTGTCAGTGTCTCCGATACGACGACTCACATCTTCCCATGGATGATCAGAATACGCGGAACAAATCACGATTTGGATATCAGGATCGACATACCACAGATGCTCGATGGTCTCGAGTCCATCCCATCCCGGCGGCATCCGCATATCCACAAATGCCACCGCATACGGATTCCCTCTCTGATAAGCATTCTGAGCCAGACCGAATCCCTCTCGTCCCTGACTCGCGAAGTCCAGCTCATAGCATATTTGTGATGGCAGGGTTGGAACCTCTCCAAACAGAGCGGCCCGAGCTTGAGCCAATGAATCGGAATCGGCCGGCGGCATCAGGATCTTACGGAAATCTTCATGGATGTTACTGTTATCGTCGATGACGAGAACGCGCCGATTGTCGGTAGCCTGATCGCTATTCATGCTGCGGCTTCCACCACGACCAACGGGAGCTCCAGAGCGAACGTAGCACCACACCCCTCGCCCACACTCTGCGCGTGCAACGTTCCGCCAAGATTTTTGGCAACAATGGCCGCGCTATGGAGCCCAAGGCCATGACCGGCCTTTCTCGTTGTAAAGCCTTGTGCAAACAGCCGAGGGAGATGCTCTGGTTTGACCCCGATGCCGGTATCGATCACCTCAAATTGAGCAAAGGCCTTAGCGGAAAGCACTCCGATGCGCAGCGTGAGACGGCGGGTGCCCCCCGAGTGTTCCACCATGGCGTTCTTCGCGTTGGTAATCAGGTTGACCAATACCTGCAAGACTTGGTGTCGATCCGTCATTATCATAGGGACTGGACTGTATTCCCGTACGAGTTGGATGTGGTATTTCTCCGGCTCGGGGAGCGCCATCACGACCGCCTGTTCCATTAAATCTTCAGTGGACGCAGGCTCACGGATATTCCCTGCGCGGGCAATATCTTGCTGTGACATGATCACTTGCTTGATGTGATCGACTTTCTTCACAAGCGAGTCGAGTTCACCTTGGATCGTCTGATGGCTTCCACTC
>Ga0224510_10000395_pt1 | contig 34378 bp, 34 predicted proteins | sample SF_May12_sed_USG_FD_170161 | JGI IMG/M metagenome (GOLD analysis project Ga0224510, IMG submission 170161) | Sediment microbial communities from San Francisco Bay, California, United States - SF_May12_sed_USGS_4_1 | ecosystem: Environmental > Aquatic > Marine > Sediment | place: USA: California... | reverse complement strand
GGCTATCCCGGGCCAACGGCGACGTCCTGACGTTCCTTGAGAACGTGGCGGACGATGTGCTCGAGCCCTGGTGATGTATTCCCACTTCGATACCGATCGCTGGGTAACGCCGTTCGGCCTGATCTTCGTCGGTGCCATGATCACGGTCTGGATGCTGGCGCGCCGCAATGCGCTCGGTGCCAATATTGATGGTTCGCACGTCGACCTGTTGTTTCCGATTGCCGTAATCGTCGGCATCACGGGCGGCACGATCGTCGCCATATTCATGCCGATGGACCACATGCTGGCCGGCGAGATGATGAACCACGGGATTCGGATTCGCCTGTTCGGCATGTTGGCGACGGCGGCTATCGGTGTTTTCGTATACAGCCGACTGACGAAAATCTCCTTCAGGCGCCTGCTGGATGTATTTGCGGTGCCGACCCTGGTCGGGCTAATGATTCATCGTGTCGGTTGCTTTTTCGCCGGATGTTGCTGGGGCGACGTCGCAAAGCCGCTCGACGCGGGATATTTTACTAGCCAAATCAGTACCGTACCGATGCTTAACGGCCTGACGAACGGTGTGCAGTATCCGCCCGGCAGCCTGCCGTTCGAGCAACATGTGGCTTTGGGTCTGATCAATCCGGATGCGCTTGCGTCGCTGCCGGTCGTTCCCGTCCAGCTCTACGAGGTCGCCTTGCTGCTGCTGATGGTGCTGGCACTTTGGCGTTTTCCATGGCGCGCCTATCCACAGGGGACGATTGCGGTTTTGGTTACCTGCTCCTACGCGGTCATGCGATTCTTTGTCGAATACATGCGGGCCGATGGCCATATCGCCATGGGCAACCTGACGATCACGCAGTTGCAGTGCCTGGTGCTCTTATGTTCCGCCATGTTACTGCCGCGCATGTTATTTCGACCGGGAAAACTTCTGGCCGGCTGACAACAGGATTTTCGAGTCCAAAGCGTCGTATCATTGGCCGCATGCACCCGATGATATCGATCAATGGCCTGACGAAGACCTACGCGGAAGGATTCGAGGCCCTCAAGAACGTCAGCCTCGAAATCCGGCGCGGCGAGATATTCGCGCTGCTCGGTCCTAACGGCGCCGGTAAAACCACACTTATTAATGCGGTCTGCGGCATCGTGACACCGACGTCGGGTGAAGTCCTCGTCGACGGGCACGACATCTCGCGGGAGTACCGGCTTACACGCCAGATGATCGGCCTCGTCCCACAGGAGCTGCCGTCGGAGTCTTTCGAAACCGTCTGGAATACCTGCCGCTTTAGTCGCGGACTGTTTGGCAAGCCGCCAAGCCCGGATCACCTGGAAAAGGTTCTGAAATCGTTGTCTCTCTGGGACAAGAAAAACACGATCAGTATGCAGTTGTCGGGCGGCATGAAGCGCCGGGTGCTGATCGCCAAAGCTTTGTCTCATGAGCCCGAGGTGTTGTTCCTGGACGAGCCGACAGCGGGTGTCGACGTCGAGCTCAGGCAGGATATGTGGAATGTTGTCGAGGAACTGCGCGAGAAGGGCGTCACTGTCATTCTGACCACCCACTACATCGAAGAGGCTGAAAAACTCGCGGATCGCGTGGGCGTCATCAATCACGGCGAAATCATTCTCGTCGAGGACAAGAAGAAGCTGATGCGCGAACTCGGCAAGAAGCAGCTGGTTTTGTCTCTGCAAGCACCGCTCGACGCGATTCCGTCACAGCTCGCCGCCTACCAGCTGGAACTCAGCGAGGATCGCAATGAGCTGACGTATACCTATGACACCATGCGCGAAAGCACCGGCATCACAGCCTTACTCAATGAACTGCGTGCGGCCGATATTCATTTCAGCGACCTGTTCACATCGCAAAGTTCGCTCGAAGATATATTCGTCGATCTCGTGAGAAAGAAAGCATGAATATTCAGGCCGTAAAAGCGATTTACCGTTACGAGATGGCGCGCATGTTTCGTACTGTCGTGCAGAGCATCATCGCGCCCGTGTTATCGACGTCCTTGTACTTCGTCATTTTCGGCTCGGCTATCGGATCACGCATCACGGAGATCGATGGTGTGAGTTATGGCTCGTTTATTGTGCCGGGCCTGATCATGTTGTCGATCATGACCGAAAGCATTTCTAATTCCTCGTTTGCGATTTACTTTCCTAAATTCACCGGGACAATATTCGAACTCTTGTCGGCACCGGTGTCTTTCGTCGAAGTCATACTTGGCTACGTCGGCGCGGCTGCCACCAAGTCGGTCATTATCGGCGTCATTATCCTGGCGACGGCGAGTTTCTTCGTCGATATTGAAATCGCGCACCCATTCGTGATGGTCTGGTTCCTGCTGCTCACCTGCGTGTCGTTTTGCCTGTTCGGATTCATTCTGGGCATCTGGGCGACCGGCTGGGAAAAGCTGACGATAGTGCCGGTCCTGATCATCATGCCGCTGACCTTTCTGGGTGGTACTTTCTACTCGATCAGCATGTTGCCGCCCGTGTGGCAGACGATCAGCCTGTTCAATCCTGTCGTGTACCTGATCAGCGGGTTTCGCTGGAGCTTTTATGAAAATGCCGATGTCAGTGTTGGACTAAGCCTGGGTACAACACTCGGTTTCCTGATCATCTGCCTGTTCATCGTGCGCTGGATTTTCAAGACTGGCTACCGCCTGCGAAGCTAGGGAGACTCTGCCGTCGTGTGCGACGCCACTTGTTCAGAGTCTCCCTAGGTTGAGAGATCGAGCCCGATGATGATGGGGTCATGGTCCGATGCCCGGTACGGAATGGTCGGATCGAATAGATTCGGGTCCCGCCCACTCTCGAGGTTGTAGTCGAGTAGTTGCGGTTCATCGGCATTGATGTGCCATTCGATGACGTCTCTCACCTGCCCGACGAGTGCTGGGGTTGCGAGTGCGTGATCGAGCGCACCGAGCTGGGCATCGAACAGGTAGGAATAGGCGTTCGGCTTACTATCCAGCAGATTGACCAGTCCCGCATCCCTGAACACGACCATCGGGTCCTCCATGAGGTAAGCATTCATGTCGCCGATGACAAGGAAATCCGGATCGCCGCTCCCGGTCGGGTCGGTATCGATCCAGTCGGCGATGGCAGCCGCCGCATCGGTGCGCGTCCGGTTGCAGTTGCTCTGGCCGTCTGCTGTGTTCGGATCGCCGCTCGCATCGCAGGCGGAACTTTTCGACTTCAGGTGGTTGATCAATATAGTGATGCGCGCGCCGGTAGCGATGACCTCGAACGATTGTGCGAGCGTCGGCCGGTTCAGATTGTCCCGAAAGCGCGGATCCACGCTGGCATCGAGCAGCGCGAATGGCCCGGCTGTGCGAACGCTAGACGCGTCGTAGATGAATCCTGTCTTGATGGCGTCGGTATGGATCGATCCCGTGTTGACGTAAGCGTAGTTATTTGAGCCCACGTAAGCGTTCAGTGCGTCAACAATCGTGGCAATGGACTCAGTCGCATTGTTTTCGACTTCCATCAGGCCGACGATATCCGCGTCCATGAGCGCTATGGCCGTGACCGTCTTTGCGACCTGACGGGACAGTTCGGCAGCGCTGTCGGCACCGCGGCAGGGCGCGGCGCCGCGCGGGCCACAGGTCGGCTGACCGTTGTCGGCAGTCGAGAAAAAGTTCAGCACGTTAAAGCTCGCGATGCGAATGGATCCCGCCAAAGCCGGAGCACCGGGTCTTGGGTTGTCGGCGTCGAAGCGCGGGTCTCCCACGGGTTCCAGGCGCCAGCCTGCCGGCCCGCCACCGCCGCTGCCTCTCGAGTAGCGCAGGTTGCCGGTAGCGCCCGTGATTGAATCGCCGGCGCGTATCGAATAATCGGCTCCGTCGCCGGCGTTCAGGTAGCGAATGCCTGAAGGGTTTGACGAGCGCAGTCCGTCGTCCAGAAAGATTGAACGCGCCGCGAGCGATTCGACATGTGCGGCGTAAGCGATCGCGTCCGGCGTGTGTGCGTTGGTGAACTGAAAAGGTCTGCCGCCTGCGGCCAGGCTCACTTCGCCGTACGATTCGAGAAAGCGCAGGCTGGAAACGGTGAGTTTCTGCGGGAATCGAACGAGCATTCCTTCATAGGCCTCCAGATCGGCAATCGGTCCGCCATCGCTGTCGGTAGCGATACCGCTGGTGGGCAGGATGACATCGGTCGGCTGAATTATGCCGGTCCCGGTGACGCGCACCGAAGTGGCGTTGATTTGCGTTTCCCCGAAATATTCCACAATGACACCCGTGACCTCGACACGGTCGCCAACGGCGACATCGACTGAGGGGTTGTTGCCGTCAAATACAAACACGCCCTCGGACGTATTCGCATCGGCATCTGGTGTTTCCTGTTGAGCAAAGAACCCGCCGAGGTTTCGCGTGTTGTCGGAATCATTGTCCTGAAAGTCACCGCTCACGATTGCAGAGACTGTCACGCTCTGCCCTTCGAGCGGGCTTGATGCACCGGATCCCTGTACGACTGAAATCGGCGTTGCCCCCGAGTGAGCAACACCACAAGCCGCGAGCATCAGAAAGCTTATTGGCGTAAAAAAAATTCTCATCGATCGATTCTATCCCAGATCCCCTATACTGCATCTACCGCTCGCGCAATTGGACGATACCGTTGACCGAGAATAAAAAGAACACGCTGTTTCAACGCTGGCTGTTACCCGGGTTTCTGTTTCAATCCGTGATCATTGGCGGTGGTTACGCGACCGGGCGTGAGCTCGTGGAATTTTTCCTGTCCGTCGGGCCGTTGGCTGGTTTGGTCAGTATTCTGGCTGTCACCGTGGCCTTCAGTTTCACACTGAGTGTTGCGTTCGAGCTGGCGCGCATGACCCGGGCGTACGATTACCGGACGTTTTTCAAGCAGCTACTCGGCCCCGCCTGGTTTGTGTACGAAATCGTCTATATCGCACTCGTGATACTTGTGATTGCGGTACTCGGCTCGGCGTCCGGCGAACTGGTCGGGTATCGACTTGGCGTTGCGCCGGTTATCGGCACCATCACGATGGTAGCGCTCATCGGAATTCTCGTGTTCTACGGTACAACGATCATCGAGAAAGCGTTGGCCGGTTGGTCGTTCCTGTTGTACGCCACTTATGCGGTACTCATCTGGTCATTTCTCTCAAAGTTCGGTCACAAAATTCCTGCTGTGCTCGCGACCGATGACATGAGCGGGCCGTGGGTGCTGGGTACCATTCGTTACGTCGCTTTCACGGCAACTGCAGTCACGATGATCCTGTTCTGCGTAAGACACATGGAAAGTCGTCGCGACGCATTTGTTGCGGGTGTGTTTGCCGGGCCTATTGGTATGCTGCCCGCCATCTTCTTTCTGCTGGGAATGATCGCAAGTTACCCGGCGATACTCGATGCGCCTGTGCCCGCCGATTACATGATGCAGCAACTCGATTTTGGGTGGATATCCGTTGTTTTTTACATTGTCGTATTTGGAACCTTCATCGAGACGGGCACCGGTATGATTCATGCGATCAATGAGCGAATCGATCACGTATTCCTCGAGCGCTCGACCGTGATGCCGCGTTGGTTGCGACCGGCAACCGCGATGTTCATTCTATTCTTCGCCGTCGTGCTCGCGGATCGAATTGGCATCATCGATCTGATCGCGAAAGGTTACGTCGCGCTCGCCTGGATTTTCCTCGGTGTATTCCTTGTGCCTTTGCTGACCGTCGGTATTTGGCGGATATCAAGATCAGAGTAAACGGGGAATCAAACACAACATGGCCTGGACTCCCGCCAAATCATCGAGATCGAAGCTACAGCCACCGCGTCTATAAGGATGGCCAGCAATGCGATGATCATGGGTTCGGTCGTTGGTATTACTTACCGTTTTCTTCGACGAAATGCGCCTCCCAGGGACCGATACCGGTGATCTGAATCTCCGATGACGCGTTCGCCCAAACTGTATGGATCGCATCGCGCGCATTCATATAGTAATCGCCGGGCCCGAACGTCAATGCGTTCTCACGTACAGCACCCAAGCCGAAGGCAACCGACATTTCGCCTTTCAGGACAGTTACACGCTCTTCTTTCGGATGCGTGTGAGGTGGCATGGCAAAATCTTCACCAAGTCGGAAGCGAACCGTAAACAGATCACCTGCCTGCGGATTACCCTCAAGCACAACGATTTCACAGCCCGCCGGCAGGTTTGGTGGACAAGGTTTCCATGCAAGGTCGTCGTTACGCACCACGTGCTGAAACGTCCCATCGGGAAACTTCACTTCCCCGACTTGTGGCTGTTCGCACCCTGATACGAGTAGCGCCAATAGGCATGAAAGAGTGCACCACCTTTTATGTCCCATGTTCATTCTCACCTGATACCAGATGTTCCGATGATAACTCAGGCCATATCGAATACCAGAATCTCCGCTTCGGAAGTGCTTGTGACCGTCAGCAACTTTTCACTGGTGATCTGAACGCCATCACCGGCTTTCACCGTCTGCCCGTTGACAACAACCTCACCCGAAACAATCTGAACGAAAATCTTGCGCCCGTCATCAACGATATGCTCGATCGTTGTATTGGGCTCCAGCACGCTCGCATAGAGATCGACCTGCTGATGTACAGTTACTGACTTCCCCCGGCCGTCCCTGGAAGCGACGAGGCACAGCTTGTTCAGCTTGTCTTCGCGCGTGAACATCGTCTGTTCGTATCCCGGCTCGAGATCTTTTTGCTCCGGGAACATCCAGATTTGCAGCAGATGCAATTCATCGCTTTTTGAGTGATTGAATTCGCTGTGCTGAACGCCGCTGCCTGCGGTCATGCGCTGCACTTCGCCGGCCATGATCACCGTACCGTTGCCCATGCTGTCCTTGTGCTCGATCGCACCGGAGATAGGGTAGGTCACGATCTCCATGTCGCGGTGTCCGTGAGTCGGGAAACCCTGGCCCGGCGCGATGCGGTCTTCGTTGATGACACGCAACGGTCCGAAATGGACACGCTTAGGGTTCTGGTACTCTGCGAACGAGAAGGTGTGCTTCGCTTTCAACCAGCCGTGGTCAGCGCCGCCACGGGACTCTGACGGAATAATTTCAATCATACGTTTCTCCAGTTAAGCGGCGTCGGCGTTCAGGTGAACCAATTCTGCGATCTGGGCGCGTGCGCGATCAATCGAATTCTCTCTATCGCTGTTGAGCCGGTCAGCGGCAATTACCTCCACGTCCGTGATGCCGATGAACGACAGTGCATGCCGCAGATACGGTGTTGCGAAATCCACGGCGCTGCCGACAGGCACGCCGCCGGTCGCTACCACAAGATACGCCTTCTTGCCCGTGAGCAAACCCCGGGGACCGTTCTCGGTGTAGCGAAACGTCAGTCGGGCTCTGGCAACCATGTCGATCCAGGCCTTGAGCGCGGCTGGTATCGAAAAATTGTAGACGGGCACACCGAGCACCAATACGTCTGCCTCTTTGAGCTCATTCACCAGCTCATCCGAGTAGGCCAGTGTTTCACGATGCCGCGCGCTGCGCTCTTCGTCCGGCGTAAAATTCGCTTCAATCCAGGCCTCGTCGACAAACGGCACGCCCGTGGCGAGATCGCGCCGCTTGAGTCTCACAGCGCCGTAGCGGTCTTCCAGTGCCGCTACCAGGTTTTCGCTCAAATCCCGGCTGACCGAGCCCTTATGCCGGCCGCTGGCGCTAATTTCGAGAATATTCAAAGGTTTTGTACTCATTTTCGTCTCCCGGGCTGGGCCCTTACGTGTTGAAAGGAGTATCACTGTTGACCAAAGTGAGATAAATAGTAGGTTGGTTAACTAATTGTTCTGGAAAGCGCAACAATATGGATAAATTCGAGGATATTCAGGCATTTGTCGCCGTGGTCGAGGCGGGCAGCTTTACGGCGGCGGCAGATCGTCTCGGCTCGGCGAAGTCTGCCGTCAGCCGCCGCATCTCGGCCCTTGAAGAGCGACTCGGGGTGCAATTGCTGCGCCGCACCACCCGTGCCCTCGGCCTCACCGATACCGGCAAGAGTTTTTACGAACACGGCGCCCGTATCCTGGCGGATCTTGAAGAGGCGGAAGCTGCGGTACAGCAGGAACATGGCGAGCTTCGCGGGACTTTGCGTTTTGCGTTGCCGTTGTCCTTTGGCGTCCGCCATATGTGCGGCGCTATTGCGGCTTTCAGCAAGAAACATCCGAGGGTTCGGTTCGACCTCGACCTCAACGATCGCCGCGTCGACCTGATCGAGGACAACTTCGATATCGCATTAAGAATCGGTCACCTGTCGGATTCATCCCTGATCGCTCGTCGCCTTTTCGAAGTTCACACCGTCGTCTGTGCGTCGCCGCATTATCTGAAAATTCACGGCGCCCCGAAAACACCCGATGATCTCGCCGATCATCAATGCCTCGTTTACTCGAATCTCGCCGAGCCTGGCCGGATCGTCTACAAAGACGCCGATGGCAACAAGGGGGCGGTCAATGTGAACGCAGCGATGTCAGCCAGCAGCGGCGATTTTCTTTGCAACGCCGCCGCACACGGCATGGGCATCGTTCTCCAGCCAACTTTCATTGCCGCGGAATCGATACGGCGCGGCAATCTGGTTGCGGTGCTGACGGAGTACACGTGGCCCGTTACGCCAGCCTATGCTGTGTATCCGCCTACGCGACACCTGTCGTACCGGGTCCGGGCATTCATCGACTTCCTGGTGGAGCGTTTCGCTGGCCAGCCTCAGTGGGACCGGGATTGTGAAACACTGAGTGCCAAACAAAGCTGACCCGCGTAGTAGAGCGGCAGTCCCCAAACATAGGTCGGGAATTCCATCTGCACGAGCCGCTGGGATGCGACCGACAGGTCTGACAAAAAGAACATCAGTGCGCCCGCGAGTATCAATACGGGAGCACGCGCGCCGCGCGTACCGAAAGCGGCGATTACCATGCCACTGATTACGGTCGTGTAAAGGTATACCGGTACAGTGAGGTCTGGCGGCGTGTGTGGTGCAAGCCATCGCATGACCGCAACGACTATCCCAATGATCGGCAACGCGGCGAACGCCATCCACCGGACATTGACGCCACGGGCGATAAACGCGGCGATGTACCCGAGGTGCGCCAGCAGGAAGGCCGACAAACCGGCCAGAAAGAACTGTTGCGAATCACCGATGAGGAGCAGGTCGCCGGCAAAGGAACACGCGAGTCCGGCGAACAGAATCCTGCCGTATGTCGAACGTAATGCGCCCGCCAGGACAGCAACGCCGAGAAAACCGCAGGAGGCGATCAATTTTGAAATCGCGGCGACGTTGTGCAGATTCGCCAGCAGCGACTCAACCAGTACGAAGCAGCTGATGCCGGTTAGGATAACTGCCGTTCTGATTCGATAGTCCATGCGCGAAACTCCTGTCGTACTATAATCTCGCACATCGATCCCCTTGAGAGAACTTTGTGAAAATTTTTTGCCTGGCCACGGCGGCCGCGACACTGTTGTTGTCAGCGTGTTCCGAAGAACAGGCGCCGCAGCGTGATGCGGGTCCCAGCGCATTCCAGAAGGAACTGCAAACCCGATTCATCAATGCCAGGCCCGGTGATGTGATCGACATTCCTGAGGGTTTTTACGAGCTGTCGCGCGGGCTGTCCCTGAATGTATCGGGCGTCACTCTGCGCGGCGCGGGCATGGACAGGACGATCCTGTCTTTCAAACACCAGGTGCAGGGCGCGGAAGGCTTGCTCGTCAATGCCAGTGATTTCACGATCGAGGACCTGGCTATCGAAGATACGCCGGGTGATGGACTCAAGGTGAATGAAGGCAAAAATATCGTCATCCGCCGTGTGCGTACGGAGTGGACCAAAGGTCCGGACGAAAGCAACGGCGCTTACGGTATCTACCCGGTCCAGGCAGAGAATGTCCTCATCGAAGAATGTGTTGCGATTGCATCGTCGGATGCCGGCATTTACGTTGGCCAGTCGAAAAACATCGTCGTTCGCAACAACCGGGCCGAATACAACGTCGCCGGCATCGAGATAGAAAACTCATTCGACGCCGATGTGTACGGCAACACCGTGACGAATAACACGGGCGGCGTCCTGGTTTTTAATATGCCGGCCTTGCCGCAACCGGGCCACAGTACGCGCGTGTTCCAAAACACGATCAGGAACAACAATACCGACAACTTCGGCGCAGAAGGCACACCTGTCGCGAGTGTGCCATCGGGTTCCGGCATCGTGATTAACTCCAACGACAAAGTCGAAATTTTTGACAACGACATCGCCGATAACGACACGGCTAACGTTATCATCAGCAGCTACTTTGCGACCGGCTACTTTGGCAAGGAAGAGTCCGTTGCTGACTACGATCCTTACCCCGAAACCATATACGTGTACGGCAATCGTTTCTCCGGCGGTGGCTCGTCGCCCGACGGACTGGATCTGAAAGCGCTGAAAGTCGCGATGTTCGGGCTGGGTGGCAGTTTTCCCGATGTTCTCTGGGACGGCTACGTGAACTCCGCGAGCCTGGATGAGGATGGTGCACTGCGCGCCGACCTGGCTATCTGCATCGACAACGGTGACGCTGAAATTCTCAACGTCGATCTCGGCAACAAGAGTACTAACATTGTTGTCGGTGGCGCGCAGCACAAGTGCCAGCACGAAAAGCTGGCTGCCGTCGTCCTGCCGTCGCCCCTGGGTGACTGATGGGCCGGATACCCGTTGTTGCCGCCTGTGTCCTGCTGGCGGCTTGCGCCAAACCGCAACCTGCAGTGGTGGTGTATCCAGCGGATCAGGTGCCGGAGCAACTCAGTGCGTGGGGTGTATTGATTTCGGACGGCAAGCACCTCGAGCTGAATATATCAGTCCTGGCGTATGAGCTGAACACGCCGCTGTTCACTGATTACGCCCAAAAGTTGCGCACGGTATGGATGCCACCGGGCGAAGCGGCAGGCTACGACGCAAACATCGAATTCGATTTTCCGGTCGGCACCATCATCAGCAAGACGTTTCACTATGAAAAAGCAACGGGCTGGTCTGATACCAGTCAAAAAGTCGTGCGCCAGGAGCGGGATGCAAAGCTGGACGATAAGGGTCGGCTGGACCTCGGTGCGGTCACGCTGATCGAGACACGATTACTCGTGCGCTACGAGGACGGCTGGAAGGCATTCCCTTATGTCTGGAATGCGACGCAGACGGAAGCCTGGCTGGAAATTGCCGGAGACGTGCGGAACCTGACGCTTGTTGACGATTCCGGCGAGCTCGATTTTCTCTACATCGTTCCGGATGCGAATCAGTGTGCTGCTTGTCATGCGCCCAATCACACGGACGCGGACATCCGTCCTATCGGACTGAAAGCACGACATCTGAATCGATCGAAGCAAATCGAACGATGGCAACAAAATGATGTCCTAACAGGCGTGGAGGGTGAGATACCGGTGGCGGCAATGTGGAGCGAAGCAGCGTCGGCAACGCTGGCTGAGCGCGCACGTGCTTACCTCGATATCAACTGTGCCCATTGTCATAACTCGGCGGGAGCAGCGGATACGTCGGGGTTGCATTTGAATAGCGAGGCACCGCTGGATCGGAATTTCGGAATCTGCAAGTCGCCAACAGCGGTTGGGCAAGGCAGCGGCGATCGCATGTACGATATCTACCCCGGTCAGCCGGACGAATCGATCATGATTTTCCGCATGGATCACACGGACCCCGCGATTGCGATGCCGGAGCTCGGACGTAGTACAGTACATGCTGAGGGTGTGTCATTGATTTCGGAGTGGATCTTAAGTCTCGACGGGGACTGCTAGACAAGAGAGTGCGGGAAACACGTCTCACGGATGGAAAACATGAAAAAAATTGCCCTGATAATAATTCTCTGCGCGGCATCGATGCATGCGATGGCGGAAGTAACCGTCAAGGAGTTTCGCGGCACAGGTAACACGACGACGTCGATTTTCACGGTCGAAGCGCCATGGCTGCTCGATTGGCGGCTGGACGGCGACTACGACAACCTGATTGCGCTCGACATCACTCTAGTAGAAGCGCACACAGGCAAGCTTGTCGGCCGCGTTTTACATACCAAGCGCAAAGGTAATGGCGTGAAGCTTTTCAAGGACACCGGACAGTATCAGCTGCGCGTCAGTTCAACCCTCGCGCGCTGGACCCTAAAGGTGCAGCAACTGCAGCCCGAGGAAGAAGAGCTGTACACGCCAGGAACAGCAAAGTAGGGCAGTTCTTTAGCCGGCGGGATGCGGCTTGCAGATTCTTGTGCGATCATCGGCGGCGTGCGTAAACCAGACACAAAGCAAGGCAGTGCGATTGTCACGTTTGCGGCCGTCATAGTCATTATTTACGGCCTGCAAATGGGCAAGGCGCTGCTCGTGCCATTTCTCATCGCGGCGTTTCTTGCCCTCATAACTGTGCGTCCGATGATGTGGATGCAGAGGAGGCGTGTGCCAAGTGTCCTGGCCGCGGTGGTTATCGTTATCACCATCATGCTGATACTGGCGATGGTTGGGACCATACTCGGAAGTTCGATCGCCGACTTCACAGCGGCCCTGCCGGCATACCAGGCGCGTCTCGATATTATCGTTGCAGGTTTTCTGAGTTTCGTCGCTGACCATATCGACGGCGTGAATTCGATGCAGAATATTGGCGATATGATCGACCCGGGCTGGGCTATGAGGCTGGTCGCGAACATCCTGAACAACCTGAAAGATGTACTGACGAACACCTTCCTGATCATATTCACGATGATCTTCATGCTGCTCGAAGTATCCACCGTAAGCACAAAGGTGCGAGCGGCCTTTGGGCGCAGCGCGGAATCACTGGCCGGCCCGCGGGTTTTCCTGGCAAACCTTGGCCGCTACCTGGGAATCAAGACGCTCATCAGCGTCGTGACGGGCATTTGTGCCGGTTTTCTGACCTGGTCACTGGGCCTCGATTTCCCGTTACTTTGGGGAATGCTGGCATTCCTCCTGAATTACGTGCCGACGATCGGATCGATCATTGCCGCAGTGCCTGCAGTGTTACTGGCGTTGGTGCAGTTGGGGCCAGGCGCAGCCGGCGCGACGGCGCTTGGATTCGCAGCGATCAACGTTGTGTTCGGAAATATTCTCGAGCCACGCGTGATGGGTTATGGCGTTGGGCTCTCGCCGCTGATCGTTTTTATCGGCCTGGTGTTCTGGGGCTTCATATTTGGCCCGGTCGGCATGCTGTTATCGGTGCCATTGACCATGACGCTTAAACTGGGTCTTGAAAGCGACGAGCGCACGCGGTGGGTCGCGATCCTGATCGGTTCCGAGCGCGATGCCCAGCACGCGCTGACGTCAGTGGTAACTGAAAAGTCCTAGCTCGCCAGGCGGCCGTCGTCGTCGCTGAAATCTTCGACATCAATGTCGTTGAAGTCATCGAGGTCGTCGAAATCGACGTCAAACTCGTCGTCGAGCGGTTCCGTCGATTCGATTTGTTCCAGCAGGTTGATGGCGACGGCGACGAAATCGGTATCCGTGATAATTCCGACCAGCTTGTCGTTCTGCATGACCGGCAGACAGCCGATCTTATGCTTTTCGATAAACAAGGCCGCCTGGCGGAGGCTGGCGCTCACATTGACGGTAGCGACGTCATGTACCATTACGTCGCCGACAAGGATTTCGTTGGCGTGTATGCGGTTGCGTTCGTCGCGCAGGAATGAGTCGGTTGCCGCGAGTACGTCCGTCAGGGTGAGCAAGCCGACCAGTTTCTTGCCTTCGGTCACGGGCAAATGGTGGATGCGGTTGTCGTGCATCAGGGTGCGAGCTTCAGCGAGAGTCGCAGTCGGCGGCACCGTAATGACGTTGGTGCTCATGATGGCTTCTATACTGAACATGATCTCAACCTCCGATTTCAGTCTAGCTAAATCGGGCGTAGCAACCATTGCGATAAACACCTATTCATGACGCCGCCCCAGCCGTGACTTGGCGGCTTCGAATGTGAAATACTGGGCCGCTACACACCACGCCGGTCCAATGTCCCATGAACAAGCGATGGATACTGCCGTTCATACTGCTCGTGAGTCCAACGCTCGGGCACGGCGAAGAGCGTGATGGCAGGGCCATCGTCAAGGATGCCATCGATCATTGGCGCGGCCAGTCTTCCTATACAGAAATGACCATGGTGATTCATCGCCCCGACTGGGAGCGGTCTATGACCATGCGGGCCTGGACCATGGGCGACGATCATTCGCTCGTTCGCGTCATCGAGCCGGCAAAGGACCGCGGCAATGGCACACTCACAGACAAGAAAAGCATGTGGTCGTACTCTCCCAAGATCAATCGCGTCATCAAAGTGCCGTCATCGCTTATGGGGCAGAGCTGGATGGGCTCGGATTTTTCGAACAAGGACATCGCGCGTGCCGATGACATCATTGACGAGTACGAACACCGGGTGCTTAGGGTCGAGGAAGTGGACGGGATCACCGTTAATGAAATCGAATCCATTCCGCACGAAGATGCAGCAGTAGTCTGGGGTCGCGAAGTGCTGCGCATACGGGACGATCACGTGGTTCTCGAGCACTCCTTTTACGATCAGGACGGCGCGCTCGTCAAAAGCCTGAAGACTCTGGAAATTGTTGAAATGGGAGGGCGGACCATCGCCAGCCGTCAACGCATGAGCAAGGCGGACAAGCCGGATGAGTGGACCGAAGTTGCGGTGAACGATGTCGAGTATGAAGTTCCGCTCAAGGAAAGTCTGTTTACGCTATCGAACCTCAGGAATCCCCGAGACTAGGCATGAACATCGTATTTCGCCTGGCCTGGCGTAATCTCTGGCGACACCCGCGGCGTACCTGGCTGACCACGGGCGCGATGGTGTTCTCAAATATTCTGCTCGTATTCATGATCTCGCTGCAATTTGGCATGTATGGCCTCATGATCGATAACGCCTTGCAGATTTTCACGGGCCATGTGCAGGTCCAGGCGGTGGGGTACAAAGACGAGCAGAAGATGCGACAAGTTGTGCCGGATATCGCCTCATTGGCGAACGCGATCAGGGAGAAATTGCATTCCGAAACCGTCGCGGCGCGAGGCAGGGCCTTCGTGCTCGCGTCCAGCGAGGATCGCAGCTTCGGTATTGCGGTCTACGGTGTGCAGCCGGAATTCGAGGCGCAGGTATCGAACATCCCGGGACTCATTTCCACGGGTCGCTATCTGGATTCAAACAGCGCCGCTGAAATTGTGGTTGGCAGCGTGCTCGCACGAAACCTGCGCGTGCAAGTGGGCGACGAGCTCACCTTGCTCGGTAGCGGTGTTGACGGTTCGTTCGCGGCAGGCGTTGTCGAAATCGTGGGTATCTTTGCGAGCGGCGTGAACGATATCGATCGCAATATCGCGGAAATACCACTGGGCTTGTTTCAGGACACTTTTTTTATGGAGGGCAGCGGCCACGAAATTGTGATTGTCGGCGATGGACTTGCCTCGGTTCCGAGAATCCAATCGGAAGTTCAGTCTTTGTTGCCAGGCGATGCTGACCTTGTCGTTCTCAACTGGGACCAACTTCAACCGGGACTCAAGCAGGCTATCCAGGCCGATATGAGCAGCTCGTTCTTTATGTACTTTGTGCTGGTGATTCTTGTTTCATTCAGCGTACTCAACACGCAGTTGATGTCAGTACTCGAACGCACCCGTGAGTTTGGCATCGTCATGGCGCTCGGCCTCAAGCCGTCTCGCCTCGGCCGGCTGGTGTTGCTGGAAACGGCTTTGATGGGACTCATCGGAACCGTGTTGGGCGTCATTGCGGGCGGCATTGTGACGTCCTGGTTTACGACTAATGGCCTCGCGTTCCCGGGTATGGACGAAATGGCCGCGCGCTTTAATCTTCCGGCGAGAATGTATCCGGACGTTAATATTTTCTCCTTGTTCGCGGGTCCGTCGGTGGTCTTCCTGTTCACGATATTGGCTGCTCTGTATCCGGCGCTGCGTTTGCGCTGGCAAAACCCGGTCGCTGCCATGAGGGTCGCCTGATGCGACTCACCCCAGTCCTGTTTCGCCTGGCATGGCGCAACCTGTGGCGGAATCACCGACGCACGATCATCATGCTTGGCGCGGTCGGTGTTGGTGTGTGGGCCATGATTTTCATGACCGCTTTGACGCGCGGTATGGTCGACCAGATGGTCATCGACAGCATCGGCGTCCTGCCCGGTCATGTGCAGATGCATCATCCGGACTTTCAGGATGACCCGAGCATCTCTAATCGAATTCCTTTTCAAGAGGCGGAATTGCAGGAGAGATTTGCGGGCGCTGGTTTCAAGGCCTGGGCAAGTCGCGTCAGGGTGCCGGCAGTCATCAGCAGCGAGCGAGAGTCTCGTGGCGTTACCTTACTGGGCGTCGATCCCGATGCCGAACGCGATATTTCATTTTTCGATTACGACGCGGTCGATGGCCGCTACCTGACCGATGCCAGTGACCAGGGAATCGTTATTGGCAAGAAACTCGCGGAAACGCTCGAGACCGGTATCGGCAAGCGAGTAGTTCTGATGAGCCAGGATCCCGACAACGACATTGCGGACCGTGGCTTCCGCGTCATTGGCCTGTACGCGGCGACTACGAAATCGGTTGAAGAGTCCTACGCGTATATCGGTAAATCGACGGCGCAACAAATGCTGAATATCGGCGACGAGACGACGGAGGTGGTGTTTCTTGGCGATGACTACCGCGACATAGAAGGCACCTACAAGGCGGTAAGTTCGGTAGTAGACGCCAGCGTATCGGTGCTCCGTTGGCATGAAATCGACACCTATCTTGGCACGATGATGCGCGTTATGGATGGCTTCGTCCTCATTTGGGTTGTGGTCATTTTCATGGCGCTGTCTTTCGGGCTCGTTAACACGCTTGTCATGGCTGTTTTCGAGCGTGTGCGCGAGATTGGTCTCATGCTGGCGCTGGGCATGAAGCCCGGCAGCATACTCGGACAGATACTGATTGAATCGATGTTGTTGCTGACATTGGGTCTCGCAGCAGGCAATGCCCTTGCATGGGCAACCGTAGTACCACTGGAAGACGGCATCGACATCTCCATAGTCGCCGAAGGCATGGAAATGTGGGGCGCATCCAGCATGCTGTATCCGAAGTTGTATGCCAGCGACATGATACTTGCGACCGGTGTCGTCCTGTTGCTCGGATTCCTGGCGAGTCTTGCACCGGCTTGGCGGGCGTCGAGATACAAACCCGTCGAAGCGATAACAAAGGTCTGAAAATGAGTGCTGTTCGTTGTATCGATTTGTGTAAAACCTACCGCCAGGGCGAGCAGGACATCAAGGCCCTGGATCACGTCAGCATCGAGATCGCCAGGGGCGAATTCGTTTGTCTGTCGGCTCCTTCGGGCGGCGGCAAAACCACACTGTTGAACGCGATCGGTGGTCTCGATATTCCCGACAGCGGTGAGGTCTATATCGATGGCAAACGCATTGATCAGCTGAGCAAAGGTGAGCTTGCCGATGTACGCCTTCACCAGATCGGATTCGTCTTCCAGGCCTACAACCTGATACCGGTCCTGACAGCGCAGGAAAACGTTGAATTTGTCATGCAGGTCCAGGGTGTGCCTGCGACGGAACGCGTTACGAAATCACGAGCAATTCTGAAAGAAGTGGGCCTCGAGGGGCTCGAAGATCGCAGGCCCGCACAAATGTCGGGCGGGCAGCAGCAACGCGTGGCTGTCGCGCGCGCGATTGCTTCAAGGCCAGCGCTAGTGTTGGCGGACGAACCGACCGCAAACCTGGATTCGAAATCCGCCGACGAACTGATGGCGCTGTTTACAGAGCTTAACGAACACCACAAAACGACATTTGTCATTGCGACCCACGATCAGCGTGTAATGAGTTACGCCGGGCGACTCATTCGCATGCTGGATGGGCGCATCGTCGACGACATTAACCAGCGTGCGTAGAATTGTCATCCTGTTTGCGTTCATCCCCGTTGTGGCCGCTGCCGCCGATACAACGGAGATCACGGGCCACACAAAGCTTCGCGTGGTCAGCCAGGGCTACGCGTCCGACAGCCTGTTTCGTGATCTCTTCGGCGCCAGCTCCACTGACACCCAGGGCGACCTGAGGCTTAATTTTGAGCATCGCCGCTCCGGCTGGACCTTCAATGCCAATTACCAGTTGGCGGTCCTCAACGGCGAGCGCTACTCGTTGCCGGACGACAGCCGCCGCCTGTTCGACCTGACATCGGTCATTGATCAGGGCGACCGGACGACGCTGATGCATCGCCTGGATCGGCTCTGGGTAGGCTATGCGAGCGAGAAATCCGTCATCCGATTCGGACGGCAGGTGTTGTCCTGGGGTAACGGCCTGTTTTACACGCCGATGGATCTCGTGAATCCATTCGATCCGGCGGCGGTGGACACGGAGTACAAAGTCGGCGATGACATGCTGTACCTGCAATACCTTCGCGACAGCGGCGCCGACCTCCAGGGCGCATACGTGATTCGCCGTGATGCGCTCGATCATGACGTCGACAGCACTTACGCAACTTCGGCAATCAAGTACCACGGTTTCGCAGGCGAGGGCGAGTTTGATCTCATGGCGGCGCGCCATTACGGCGACGATGTCCTCGGACTGGGAGCCAGCCATAGCCTTGGTGGCGCGCACTGGGGCGGCGACCTCGTCATCACGAAAACGGACACCGACACCTACCTGCAGCTATCGAGCAACCTGAGCTATTCCTGGATCTGGGCCGGCAAGAACATGACCGGCATTCTCGAATACCATTTCAACGGATTCGGCCTGCACTCGGATGACTACAGCCCGGCGTCGCTGGCGGCTAACCCTGACCTTACGCGCCGACTATTACGCGGTGAAAGTTTTGCGTTGGGCCGCCATTATCTCGCCACCAGCGTGACGGTCGAGATGACACCACTGTGGACCTTGTCGCCCACATTGCTGGTCAATGTCGGCGATCCCAGCGGGTTGGTGCAGTTGGTCACGCAATACAGCCTGTCAGACAACATGACCCTGCTGGGCAGTTTGAATGTTCCGCTGGGCAAAAACGGTAGTGAATTCGGCGGTATCGATTCAGGCGTGCCGGACCGTTACCTGTCCGTGGATGCCGGCGTCTTCGCGCAACTGGCCTGGTATTTCTAGTGTGCCCCGCTATCGATCCTGCAGGCTCGCCATAACGCGCCGGAATGCGGACTCGATTTCCGGTTCGAAAACCGGATCCTTGATGCGCAATGAATCGCCAACGTCAATACCGTGCGGGTCTTCGGCGATCATCTTGTCAACGCGGGGGAACAAGTCGTCCTCTTCCCAGTGCATATGACTGCGCAGGCGCTTGACGTATTGTTTGATGTCGCCAATTAGTTGTTCGCGGCGCACAGCGGCCCCAGCGATAATCGCGTCGACGTCGGAACGTAAACGCGTTCCGAGTGCCGCAATAAGCCAGTGATCTTCGGGCACGTCATCGAGCCCTTCGGCGAGGTCCGGCCGGTGCGTCTGCAATTCCGCGAATATGAGATCTTCTTTAGGATGATGGACTGCGTCGGCGTAAACCATCATGTACCGCATGATTTCTTCGATCAGCAGGAAGTCGGGGTCGTTACCCGCCTTGGTCGTAGCCGCGGTTTCTTCGAGCAGGTCAAGTATGATGGCCATGTTGCGATGGTCGTCACGTAACTCGCTCAAAATCAGTTGATTAGTCGATTTCATACCGAAATTCTGCCCCAGCGGGTCGGCGCGCGGTATGCGGGTATCTCCGTATTCTGGCGAGGCCCCCGTATTCCCGGATATCGGCGGTATAATCCGGCCCGAATATCCTCGGAGTAACACCATGCGCAGCTTCACTATTCTCCTGGCAATACTGTCCCTGTCGATCGGCGCCTGCGCCGTGAATCCGGTGACGGGCAAGACTGAACTCATGATGGTCAGCACGGCGCAGGAGATCGAGATGGGCAAGCAGAACTACCTGCCCATGCAACAGTCGCAGGGCGGTGCTTACGATGTGGACCGGGAGCTGTCGAGCTATGTGCAAGGCATCGGCAGCCGCGTCGCGGCCCAAAGTGGCGTCTCGTTGCCTTATGAATTTGTGGTGCTGAATAACTCGGTGCCAAATGCCTGGGCTTTGCCCGGTGGCAAGATCGCGATCAATCGAGGCTTGCTGACGGAACTGCAGTCGGAAGCGGAGCTCGCAGCTGTACTTGGGCACGAAGCGGTTCATGCGGCCGCTCGCCATACGGCCGCGCAGATGTCACGCAGCCAGATGCTGCAGATAGGTGTCGCCACGACCGCGATCGCGACCAGCGACAGTGACTACGGCAATCTTTATGCGGGTGGTGCGAGCCTGCTGGCGCAGCTGGGCCTGTCAAAATACGGACGAAGCGCGGAACTTGAGTCCGATCACTACGGCATGCTGTATATGTCCAAGGCCGGTTACGATCCGCAGGGTGCGGTCGAGTTGCAACGAACATTTGTGCGACTGAGCGAAGGCCGGGACTCCGACTGGCTGAGCGGATTGTTTGCCAGTCACCCGCCGTCCGAAGAGCGTGTGCGTGCCAATATTGCTACGGCGGCGACACTGCCAGCCGGCGGCAGCAGCGGCCGCGACGAATACCAGGCCATGATGAAGAAGACGATGGCGCGCAAGCCGGCCTACGAGGCCTACGACGAAGGGCGAAAAGCGCTGTCAGAGAAAAAGCCGGATGAAGCACTGGCGCTGGCGAACAAGGCGATCGATCTGTACGACGGCGAGGCGCACTTTCATGCGCTGCGTGGCGATGTTCGCCTATCCGCAGACAAGTACGACATGGCGATCACCAACTACACGCGAGCAATAGAGCGCCGCGATCGTTTTTTCTACTACCACTTGCAGCGCGGTCTTGCGAACAAGGAACTCGGCCGTATCGACAGTGCGGAGACGGACTTGAATCGCAGTATCGAGCTCCTGCCCACAGCGCCTGCGCATTTCGCGCTTGGCGATATTGCGGCGACGCGTGGTAATTCGAGTGCAGCGATAGAGCATTACAAAATCGTCGCGAAATCAGGCGGCGAGTACGGCAAAGCGGCGACGGCCGCGCTCGCAAAACTGGAAATGCCCAGTAACCCGGGCGCCTACATTGCCCGAGCCTGTGCGGCGGACGGCGCTGGCAAGCTGGTCGTAACGGTGCGCAATGACACGACCGCGACCATCACGGGCGTGCAGGTTGCCGTCAGTTACACAGACGCGTCCGGCAGGTCGGTACAAAGGCGTTTCAGTATTCCCGGGGAAATTGCGCCCGGGAAGCTGGCGAGCGTGAATACGGGCATGGGGCCATACACAACGGGCAGCACCTGCCCCGCCGAGGTTGTGGCAGGCCAGATTGTCGACCTTACTTGAGCGCCAACCTCAGTTACAATGGCCGCCGGGCGTGGTCGCGCGCCTTGTGCGTATTAACGTGGAGGCGGGTCATTGATTAAATTGCGCTACACAATTCCGAACAGCTTCACAGCAATGAGCCTGTTGCTCGGCGTCTCGTCTATCGTGACGACACAGCTGGGGGAGCTCGAGCTTGCGGCCTGGATCATCGTCTGGTGCGGACTGCTCGATACGATGGACGGTGTGGCAGCGCGCCTGCTCAAGGCGACATCCAATTTCGGCGCCGAGTTTGACTCTATGGCCGATCTTGTTTCTTTCGGTGTCGCTCCCGCAGTCCTGGTGCTTAATGCCGGATTGCAGATGGGCGGGGTGGAATATGACACCGGCCAGTTCTGGCTGCTCCTGGTCGCGGTCGCAGTATTTGTGCTGGCAGGGGCTATGCGCCTGGCACGATTTAACCTGGCATCCTCAGATTCGCCCAAAGGATGGTTTACGGGTATTCCTATAACAGCGGCCGGCGGTGGACTGGTTTCTTCCATCGTGCTGGTGCTCATTCACCACGGAGACGTTGCCGCGTCGCTGCCACTCCACCTCTACTTCCCGGTCCTGATGTTTGTGCTTGCCTTGCTGATGATCTCGAGGATTCGTTTTCCCAAAGCAACGCGCCGCGACAGCAACCTCATCAATGCATTCCAGGTCGTCGCGATATCGGGAATTTACTATTGCGGCATCACGCGGACCCATCCGGAATACCTGCTCGGCATGGGCTTGTTTCTCATGATCGCCGGTATCATCGCGGGACGTATAACGCGCGACAGATAAAACGCGCGACAAACAAAACAGAGTAAGAAACAACCAGGGGGATTCATGCTCGGACGCAGTTTTCTGGCAGTACTCGTATTTGGCTGGGCGCATTGCCTGTACGCTGACGACAACTTCGACCTAAGCCGATTCGATCGAATCGAAGGATTCATAGATCAGTACTGGGATGCTGACAGCGGCCGGTTGCTGCTGGACGTCGGCAAACTCGACCAACCCTTTATCTACCAGTCCTCCCTGGCCAGGGGCGTTGGGTCAAATGACCTTGGCCTGGACCGCGGCCAGCTCGGCAACACACGGGTCGTTCGGTTTGTGCGCAGCGGGCCGAAAGTCCTGCTGGTCGAAGATAATCTCGCGTACCGCGCACGTAGTGACAACGAGGACGAAGCGCAGGCCGTCGAGGAAAGTTTCGCGCGCTCCGTAATCTGGGGTTTCGAAGACCTTGAGCCCCTCAGCGAAAGAGTCCTGGTCGATGCGACTTCGTTCATGCTTCGTGACGCGCACGGTATATCGGCGCGATTGAATTACGCTGGCGAAGGCTCGTATTCGGTCGACGCGTCGCGATCGGCAATTTTCATGCCGCGTACCAAGGGCTTCCCGGACAATTCCGAGGCCGAGGCGATTGTGACATTCGCAGGACAGCCAACGGGCCGGCATCTGCCGACCGTGACGCCGGATGCCAGCTTCGTCACCGTTCATATCCACCATTCGTTTATTCGCCTGCCGGACGACGGCTACGAACCGATCGCCTACGACCCACGCAGTGGCGTCATCGGACTCGCTTATGATGAGGCGGGTTTCGCTGACTATGCGACTGCGGTCGGCGATGATCTGACCGTGGATTTCGGGCGCCGTCATCGACTGAAGAAGAAGGATCCTGCCGCGGCAGTTAGCGAGGCCGTCGAACCGATAGTCTATTACCTCGATCGCGGCGCGCCGGAACCGGTACGGTCCGCCCTGCTCGAAGGCGCTCGTTGGTGGAATCAGGCCTTCGAAGCGGCCGGCTACAAAGACGCTTTCCAGGTCGAGCTGTTGCCGGAAGGTGTGGACCCGTTGGATGTCCGTTACAACGTCATCCAGTGGGTACATCGTTCGACACGAGGCTGGTCCTACGGATCATCAATACTCGACCCGCGAACCGGGGAGATTTTGAAAGGCCTGGTATCGCTCGGATCGCTGCGCGTGCGGCAGGATTATCTCATCGCCGAAGGATTGCTCGCACCGTATGCGGGCGACACCGTGCCGCCGGAGATGCTTGATATGTCGCTTGCGCGTATTCGACAGCTTTCGGCTCACGAGGTAGGTCACACCATCGGCTTCGAACACAACTTTGCCGCGAGTACGCAGGATCGCGCGTCGGTGATGGACTATCCGGTTCCACTGGTCGGGATACGGGACGATGGCAGCCTGGACCTGAGTGATGCATACGATGACAAAATCGGAGCTTGGGACAAGCGCACCGTGTTGTATGCCTACCAGGATTTTCCCGAAGGCGTCGATCAGGATGCCGAGAGGGCGAAAATCCTGGACGAAACCGTCGCAGCAGGATTCAAGTACGTGTCCGATAACGATGCGCGGTCGGCTGCGACGGCCCATCCTGATGGCAATCTCTGGGATAACGGCGGGGACGCCGTTGCCGAGCTTGAGCACCTTTTGCAGGTTCGCAAGATCGCGCTCGGGAATTTTTCCGAGCGCAATATCCGTATTGGTCGGCCGATGGCGACTATCGAAGAAGTCCTCGTGCCGATCTATTTGCTGCACCGGTTCCAGATCGAGGCAGTAGGCAAACTCATCGGCGGGCAGTATTTCAGCTACAGTTTGCGCGGCGACGGCCAGCCGGCTCCAGCGACCGTTTCCGCCGAGCGCCAGCAACAGGCGATCGATGCTTTGATTGCGACGCTCGATCCGTCCGTGCTGCAACTCCCCGACACGATCGTTGCAATGATTCCGCCCCGGCCGCCGGGCAATCCGAAGTCGCGTGAAACGTTCAGCGGTGCGAACGGCATCGTCTTCGATGCGAAGGCGCCGGCAGCAAGTGCCGTAGCGATGACTTTAAGCGTGCTGCTGGAGCCGTCTCGTGCCGCACGTCTTGCGAGCACGGGTGCGCCCGGGCTTCACGCAGTAACGGGTGGCTTGCTGGACGCGACCTGGAAAAGCAAAAGGTCCGGAACAATCGAACGGCAGACGGAAAGGCAGGTGATGTATGCGCTGCTGGCGCTGGCATTCAATCCGGCGGCGGATGGAGAGGTTCGCGCGATCGCTCTCGCTGCCCTGGATGACCTGGACAGCTGGCTGTCCCGGCAGTCGCCGAAAGATTCGGTGCTGGGCGCGCACTATAAATTCGCGCGGTTCGAAATCCAGCGGCTGAAAAACGATCCTTCAGAGATCGAGCAACTGGCTCCGGTGGTAATTCCACCCGGTTCGCCGATCGGCTCGCTTTCGGTTACGTACTAAGCGAAAGGTACAAACATGTCCACGACCCTTGCTGTACTCATTGTCTATCTCGGCATTCTCGCCGCGCTCGCCATCTGGAGCCGGCGCGAAACGCACACGCTGGCTGGTTTTTATATAGCGGGAAAGAAATTGCCGTACTGGGTCGTGGCGTTCAGCACGAATGCGACCGGTGAAAGTGGCTGGTTGCTGCTCGGTCTGTCGGGTATGGGCTACGCCGTCGGCATGCAGGCTTACTGGGTCGTTGTCGGTGAGATCCTGGGTATCGCAGCGGCATGGTGGATCGTCGCCCGGCGCCTGAAGAAGTTTGGCGATGAAACCGACTCGATAACCGCGCCGGATGTCCTGGCTGCGAAGTTTAAGGATCACTGGCACCTGATTCGTGGCTTTGCCGTCGCGATAATTCTCGTGATGGTTACCACCTACGTCACGGCGCAAATGGTCGCGACAGGCAAAGCTTTCAGCGGTTTCCTTGGCATGGAGTATGCAACCGGTGTTGTCGTTGGCGCGATATTTGTCATCGGTTACACCTTCGTCGGCGGGTACAAGGCCGTGTGTTACACCGATGTCGTGCAGGGCGTGCTAATGCTGCTCGGCCTGATCGCCGTTCCTGCGGCGGCAATCTACGCGTCCGGTGGCTGGGGGGAAGTGCACACCAACCTTGTGCACCAGGATCCGGCGCTGGTGGACATGTTCGCCGTATCGGACGGTGTCAAGCCAGCCTGGATTGCGATCGCGAGTTTCATCGCTATTGGCCTGCCTTTTATGGGAGTACCGCAGCTACTGGTTCGCTACATGTCCGCGGAAAATGATGACCAGATAAAAAAGGCGCGCATTGTTTCGATGGTCGTGCTGGTGATCTTCACGACCGGTGCTGTCACCGCCGGTGTTGCCGGTCGCGCTTTGTTTCCGGGACTCGACGATGCAGAAACGATATTTCCGGTTATTTCGAACAACCTGTTTCCGGCGGTCGTATCGGGTGTGCTAATGGTCGTCGTACTTTCGGCAATCATGTCGACGGTCGATTCCCTGTTATTGCTCGCGTCCTCGGCGGTCGTCCGCGACACCTACCAGAAGATCATCGGCACAAGCAAAAGCGAAGAGACGCTGTCGAATTACGGCAAGGTTGTCACGATCATCATTGGCATTATTGCGGTTGTGATGGGCATCCAGGAGCCGCGCCTCATTTTTGACTTCGTGCTTGCGTCGTGGTCGGGCCTCGGATCCGCATTCGGTCCCGTCATCGTTGGCATACTCTATTACAAGCGAATCACCTGGGCTGGCGTCTTGTCCGGCATGCTCGGCGGATTCGCTGCGAGCGTCGTCTGGCTGACCTGGTTCAAAGATGACTTCCACGGCCTCTATGAGGCAATCCCGGGGTTCGTCGCGGGTTTTGTGCTGACTTATGGCGTCAGCTGGCTGACGAGCAAAAAAACCAATTCGATGTAACCTTTTTGCCTTATGAGCCCTATAACTGTGTAAGAAACACAACCGAGGGTTACAAATGGGCCACCTGAACTATCGAAATTTCAAACTGACCGTGCTGGTAACGGCCGCGCTGTTGCTCGTTGCGCCGGCACTGGCCATCGCTGATGCCAGGGACATACCCGGCAGTGCGACCTGGTACTTCCACGTCGATCTTGATCGCATGCGAAAGACGGAGGCCGGCCAGGGCGTGCATCGCTGGATGGTCGATGAGATATTCGATGAACTTAAAGAAGATGCCGGTATCGATGTCGAAAAGGAACTCGACCGGCTGACAGCGTTCTCGCTTGAAGGGCAGGGACCTATCTTCCTGTTCGAGGGAAATATCAGCCAGGTATCCAAAGACCGACTGATGACCCTGATTGCCGTTGAGGGCGATCTTCAGCCTCTGAAAGCGTCCGGCAAGGCCTACTACCGCTTCACAGGCAATGGCAGCCACGGCGACGGAGGTGACAAGGCCGCCGCAGGAGGGAGCAACATAGAGGTGCAATTTGATTCACTCGAGGACGAGGCCTGGATCAGCATGGCACTCGACAAGAAAGTGATCGTGACGTCTAGCGAAGCGCAGATGCAAGACATGCTCAAGGGCGGCGGCAAGATTGCGGGCAGCAATGGCCATAAAGGCGCACTGCTGGTCCTGACGGCGGAGAAGACCCTGCTGCAGGCGGGCATGAATTCTGCGGCTCTCGGCGATGAGAATGGATCGGGCTGGGATTCCAACATCCTGCGCAATACTGAACAAGTGGCCTTCCTCGTCGCTGCAGCGGACAAGAACCTTGCGCTGGAAGCACAGCTGACAACCAAAGAACCGGATATGGCGCAGTCGCTGGCGTCGGTCGTTCGTGGCCTGATCAGTCTTGCGTCATTCAGCGACGAAATGGATGCCGAGGCAATTGCCGTACTTCAGGGCACGCGCGTCGAGGCAAAGGGCAACAACCTGACCATTTCGCTCGCTATAAACTCCGACTTGCTTATTTCGACCTTGAATGATTGACGAGAATGCTGCATGACTGGCGGCAGCGAGCATGAGCTCATTGACGCTGCGAAAGCGGGGTCTGCGGATGCATTCGCAGACCTCGTTCGGAGTTACCGTGTTCGCCTGCTGCGCTTTCTCGTGACGCGATCGGCAAGTTACGCTGACGCCGAAGATGCGCTGCAAGACACGCTGATTGCCGCCTACCGCTACCTGCATTCCTACGATTCTCGATGGCGTTTCAGCACTTGGTTGTACCGGATCGCGATTCGCAATGCAGGCAGGATCCGGTCGCAGAATATTGTCGAACTCGCCGACCTTGTCGACGAGGAAGACGATCCGTTGCAGCACTGCATCCGTGCGTCCGAAACGGAAAATCTCTGGGTGAGTGCGCGGCGCATCCTGAATGATGAGGTGTTTATTGCGACCTGGCTGCGATACGCCGAGGACATGTCTATCAATGATATTTCAAAGGCGCTGGATCGATCCGATTCCTGGACCAAGGTGAACCTGCTCAGGGCACGCAAGGCCCTCGATGCCGAGATGAATGGCAACAACGATGGAAATGAAGCCTATGGATAAGCTCACAAAACAACTGAAGAGAGACGCTGCGCGCATCGACGTGCAGGTTTCGGATGAACTCGATCGCCGGATTACGGCGTCATTACAGGGCATAACGCCGCAGATGCCGGAGCGCCCGCCAATGCAGCGACGGCCACCTGTATTCTGGTGGGCGAGCAGCCTGACAGGCGCAGCTGCTGCAATTCTCCTGATCGTGATGTTGAATTCCCGAACTGAATTGCACGATACGACGATCGAACCAAAGCAGATGTCGCCGGTTGCGGTAGCGACTGCGCCCACGATCCAGTGGAAAGCAGAATCGGCAATGCTGACCGGGCCGCTGCAACAGGAGCTCGAGGACCTGCAATCGGACATAAAGAAAGCGGAAGAAAAGGTCAAGCGTGATATAGGGCTTTGAATCTGTGGAAAATACCTATGGATTCCACTATCCTCGGTCGCTGGGAATCAAATCGCACGACCAACAAAGGATGCCTTAAGTATGCCTTTCGCTGTTGTCTTGATACTGCTCGTTGTCGGCTCCATTCTTTTCCACTTCCTGAGTCCCTGGACATTTACCGAGTTGGCTTCCAACTGGGGCATGGTGGACCTTACGGTCGACATCACTCTCTATGTAACGGGTTTCGTCTTTGTCGTCGTTAACCTGTTCATGGCCTACTGCGTCATTCGGTTTCGCCACAAGAAGGATGCGCGAGCGGCTTACGAGCCTGAAAATAAAAAGCTGGAATACTGGCTAACAGGTATTACTGCCGTCGGTGTTGCGCTCATGTTGACGCCCGGACTGTTCGTTTGGGCGAAGTTCGTCGATGTCCCCGAGGATGCGCATGTGGTCGAAGCCATCGGACAACAATGGCATTGGACCTATCGATATCCGGGCGTTGACGGGAAACTCGGCGAGGTGGACGCGGAGCGCATATCCGCGGACAACCCCTTCGGCATCGATCCCGAGGACCCGCACGGCCAGGACGATGTCATTGTTTACAATCCGGAAGCGCACATACCCGTAGACCGCCCCGTCAAGTTCCTGCTGCGTTCAAAGGACGTGCTGCATAACTTCACGGTGGCGCAGTTCCGCGTAAAAATGGACCTGGTACCCGGCATGAATACCTTCATGTGGCTGACCCCAACCGTTCCGGGCCGCTTCGAAGTCTTGTGTGAGGAGCTCTGCGGTATTGGCCATTTCGCGATGCGAGGTGCCGTCGTCGTCGATGAAGCCGCAGATTTCGATCGCTGGCTTGCACAACAGACAACCTTTAGCGAACAGTCGGCGAGGGCAGCCGGAAATGCCACCATTGGCGCGGCGCAGTACGCCGTCTGTGCGGCCTGCCACGGCTCGCAAGGCGAGGGTAATGCGGCGTTGAACGCACCGAAGCTCGCGGGTCAGCCAGCGTGGTATCTGAAGCGGCAGGTCATGAGTTACAAGACCGGCTTACGCGGCGTTGGTCCTGGTGATACCTACGGTCAGCAAATGGTTGGCATGGTAGCGACGCTGCCAGATGAAGCCTCGGTCGATAACGTTGTCGCACATATTCAGACTCTGCCCGATAACGCAACCGTGACGACGATCGACGGCGATATTGCGCGCGGTCAGAAGCTGTACACGGTCTGTGCGTATTGCCACGGCGGCGATGGCATGGGCAGGCAGGCACTGAACGCACCGCGCCTGTCCGGCAGCTCGGACTGGTATCTCGCGCGCCAGTTGCGACATTTCAAAGAGGGCGTACGTGGCGCACATCCCAAGGATTACTACGGTTACCAGATGGGATTGTTGAGTCAGACGTTGCAGGACGAACAGGCGGTTGATGACATCGTCGCTTACATCAACACTTTATAGGTCGATAAATTATGTCTTACGTTGCCTTCGCAGATCGTGACCACGAACACGAACATCACGATCCGGACACATTCATCACCAAATACATCTGGAGCCAGGACCACAAGGTCATCGCGATCCAATACGGACTTACAGCGATATTCGTCGGTCTGATCGCGCTCGGTTTGTCCGCCATGATGCGTCTGCAGCTCGGGTTTCCGAATGACTTCCACTTCATCAATCCGGAGAACTATTACCAGTTCATCACCATGCACGGCATGATCATGGTGATTTACCTGTTAACGGCACTGTTCCTGGGCGGGTTCGGCAATTACCTGATCCCGTTAATGTGCGGATCGCGCGACATGGTGTTCCCATACATGAATATGCTCAGTTACTGGGCGTATCTGCTGTCGGTCATCGTCCTAGTGATCAGTTTCTTCGTACCGGGTGGATCGACAGGGGCCGGCTGGACCTTGTATCCGCCGCAAGCGATATCGGCAGGTACACCCGGCGTCGACCTCGGCATCCTGCTGATGCTGGTGTCGCTCGCGATATTCATTGTCGCCTTCACGATGGGTGGCCTGAACTATGTTACGACCGTGCTGCAGGCGCGTTGCAAGGGCATGACCCTGATGCGCATGCCACTGTCAGTCTGGGGCATCTTCATCGCGACCATACTTGGCTTGCTCGCGTTCCCGGCCCTGCTCGTCAGTGCCATCATGATGCTGTTCGACAAGACCCTGCATACGAGTTTCTTCATGCCCGCGATCAGCTCCATGGGCGTGGACCCTGGTTACACGGGCGGCAGCCCGATCCTGTTCCAGCACCTGTTCTGGTTCTTCGGCCATCCCGAGGTGTATATCGTGGCCTTGCCAGCCTTTGGTCTCGTATCCGATCTCCTGAGCACGCACGCGCGCAAGAACATCTTCGGCTACAGAATGATGGTCTGGGCCATCATTGCCATCGGCGGCCTGAGCTTCATCGTCTGGGCTCACCACATGTACGTCAGCGGTATGAATCCGTACTTCGGTTTCTTCTTCGCGACGACGACCCTGATCATCGCTGTACCGACGGCCATCAAGGTCTATAACTGGGTTCTCACGCTGTGGGAAGGCAACATCCACTTGCGAGTGCCGATGCTGTTCGCGATTGGCTTCATTTTTACGTTCATCCATGGTGGCCTGACCGGTCTTTTCCTCGGCAATGTAACGATTGACCTGCCCCTGTCGGACACCTACTTCGTGGTAGCGCACTTCCACATGGTGATGGGTGTGTCGCCTGTGCTTGTTGTATTCGGTGCCATCTATCACTGGTGGCCGAAAATCACGGGCAAGATGTACAACGAGACGCTCGGCAAATGGCACTTCTGGATGACCTTCCTCGGCACTTACGCAATCTACCTGCCGATGCATTACCTCGGGTTTGCCGGCGTGCCGCGGCGTTATTTCGCGATGGGCAATACCGACTTTCTGCCGGCTTCGGCCCAGGACCTCAATGCTGCCATTACGATTTCGGCACTGTTTGTCGCTGCGGCCCAATTGCTGTTCTTCATCAACATGATCTGGAGCCTGGTGAAAGGACCGAAGTCGGATCCCAATCCCTGGCATGCCACGACGCTGGAATGGCAGACGCCGGATCATCCGCCGAAGCACGGCAACTGGGGACATCATCTTCCCGAAGTGCATCGCTGGGCTTATGACTACAGCGTGCCGGGCTACAAGGACGACTTTATTCCGCAAAACGTTCCGGCCGACAAGGCACCCGCCGGCAGGGATCACGGGGGAGCGCACTAGGTGACCATTGCCCTCGGCTTTCTCGCCATCATACTGGCGACCTTGCTGGGCTGGCTGCTCAAGCACACCTTCAATGTGGCGCCGTGGGAAACGGAAACCGTTAGCGATACGGCTCATCATGGGCCACTCGGCGGAGTCGACAAGACCACGCTTATTGCACTGTTGACCTTCCTGGCGGTGGTCTCGTCATTCTTCGCCCTGATCCTGAGCGCTTACGCATTGCGTATGGACCTTGGCGACTGGGTGCCAATGACCGAACCGCAGCTGCTCTGGACCAATACCGTGATGCTGATCGCCGCGAGCATTGTTTTTCAATGGACGCGCAATGCGGCCGTCAATGGCCAGACTAGCCGATTGCGGCCGGGGCTCCTGATCACGGGCGTCCTCACGCTCGGTTTCGTGTTGGGGCAGATCGTCGCGTGGCAACAGCTGCAAAATTCCGGGCATTACATTTCGAGTAATCCCGCGAATGCATTTTTCTATTTCCTGACCGGCGCGCACGCCGTGCACATCCTGGGGGGCTTGTACGTGTGGGCGAGGGCAACACAGAAGGTCGTGTTGGGCACAGCTGATGTTGCTGCCGTAAGGCGCAGTGTCGAGCTGTGCACAATCTACTGGCACTTCCTGTTGCTGGTCTGGTTGGTTCTTTTTGGATTGCTGTTATCGACCTAAGGGGTCCTTATGTCAGAAGCGATACTGGATAGCGGAGCTACCGAAGCTCCAGGCGCAAAGGGTCTTGTAGACGACTGGTCGCGAGACAAGCAGGTCTTTGGTGTGCCCTGGGGCAAGGCCATGATGTGGATCTTCCTGCTCTCGGACACCTTTATCTTCAGCTGCTTCCTGGTCGGCTATATGTCCGTCCGTATCGCCACCACGGATCCGTGGCCGAATCCATCCGAAGTATTCGGATTGGAGGCGTTCGGCGTGCAAGTGCCGCTGCTGTTGATCGCCATTATGACCTTTGTCCTCATCACCTCGTCGGGCACGATGGCGCTTGCCGTCAATATGGGCTACCGCAAGGACCGCAAGAAGACCTTCTGGCTCATGGTAGCTACAGCGCTACTGGGCGCGACATTCGTTAGCATGCAGGCGTTCGAGTGGAGCAAGCTGATCAGCGAGGGCGTACGTCCCTGGGCCAACCCTTTTGGTGCGGCGCAATTTGGTTCGAGCTTCTTCATGATCACGGGTTTCCACGGAATGCATGTTACCGCTGGTGTGATCTATCTGCTCATCGTGGCGTTTCGTGTCAAGAATGGTTACTACGAGAAACGTGGCGGCAACTACGAAATTGTCGAGATCGCGGGGCTGTACTGGCACTTCGTTGACCTCGTCTGGGTATTCATCTTCGCATTCTTCTACCTCTGGTAAGGCACAGGAATCTTCGATATGGCTACAGAAGGGACACAACATCCGTTAAAGATCTACTGGATCATGTGGGCTGCGCTGTTCGTGCTCAGCACCTTTTCTTACCTGACGGACTTCATGGACGATGGCGCCTTGCGAACGACCCTTATCCTGACGTTCATGCTCGCGAAAGCAGGCGGAATTGTCTGGATATTCATGCACATGGGCTGGGAACGGCTGGCGCTGAAGCTCGCCATCCTCGGTCCGCCGGTAGCCATACTGGTACTCATTGGCATGATGTCACTTGAGGGCGAATACGTGGAAGACTCGCGCATCGACAACTACGGCGAAAGTACTTTTGTGCCGGAGACGCCGGGGCACTAGCGAGAACAAGCTTCGAAAGCAAAAAGGCCCGCCTGTGCGGGCCTTTTTCATGGTTGCCACACGGCTTACGGCGAAACCGTGAGATGCTATCCTCTGCTGCCGATTAGACAATCAGATCCCTGGTGACCCCAAAAATGCTTGAACCTGTCATTGCAAAAACGGATGCAGAGATATCGAGGTGCTTCCCTATCGTAGCCGAGTTGCGTCCGCACCTTGACGAAGCATCGTTCGTCGCGATGGTACGTGGCATGGAGAAGCAGGGACACCGGGCACATCGCTTCTATCTTCGCCAGGGCATGGACATCGCCAGCTTTCATTTCAGCGAAAAACTCGACAGACTCTGATCATGGGCAAGCGACTGACACGGGCAATTATTCTGGTTCTCGATTCCTTTGGCATCGGTGCGACCGCGGACGCCGACAGGTTTGGCGATGTGGGTGCCGACACTTTCGGTCATATTGCCGAGCAACGCGCGAAATCGGCGGCTGGACCTCTGCGATTACCGAATCTTTCCAGCCTGGGCCTCTTTCATGCAGGACAGGAAAGCACCGGAAATTTTCATGCTGGCTTTGATCCTGATACAAAGATCATTGGTGCCTACGGCCACGCGGCGGAACTGAGCAGCGGCAAGGATACGCCGAGCGGCCATTGGGAAATTGCCGGCGTCCCCGTGTTATTCGACTGGGGTTATTTCACGGGCAAGGAAAACACGTTTCCCAAAGCATTGCTCGACGAGTTGATAGTAAAGGCGAAACTGCCCGGCGTGCTGGGCAACCGTCATGCCTCGGGTACGACAATCATCGCCGAACTCGGTGACGAGCATGTCACAAGCGGCAAACCCATCGTCTATACATCGGCAGACAGTGTCTTCCAGATTGCCTGCCACGAAACAGCATTCGGCCTCGATCGTCTCTATGAACTTTGCGATATCGCACGCAAGCTGGTCGATAAATACAATATCGGCCGCGTGATTGCGCGGCCCTTTGTCGGCGACAGCCCCGACACTTACGTACGCACGGGAAATCGACGCGACCTGACAACGCCGCCGCATGCGCCGACGGTGCTCGACAAACTTGTGGCGAGTGGTGGTGAGGTCGTCAGCGTGGGCAAGATTTCCGATATCTATGCACACATGGGCATCACGAAAAAAATCAAGGCCAGCGGCAATGCAGCTCTTTTCGATGCGACGCTCGACGCGCTTCGCGAAGCAAGCGATCGCACGATCGTGTTCACCAACTTCGTCGACTTTGACATGCTCTACGGCCATCGCCGCAATGTCGAAGGTTACGCCGACGCGCTCGAATGCCTCGATTCGAGGCTGCCGGAAATTACGAACCTGATGGGCGAGGGCGACCTCCTGATCCTGTGTGCCGATCATGGTTGTGATCCGACCTGGCCCGGCAGCGATCACACGCGGGAACACATACCGGTGCTGGCCTACGGCGCAGGAGTGACGCCCGGATCACTGGGGCGTCGTGACACCTTTGCTGATATTGGCCAGAGTCTCGCG
>Ga0224510_10000389_pt1 | contig 34882 bp, 27 predicted proteins | sample SF_May12_sed_USG_FD_170161 | JGI IMG/M metagenome (GOLD analysis project Ga0224510, IMG submission 170161) | Sediment microbial communities from San Francisco Bay, California, United States - SF_May12_sed_USGS_4_1 | ecosystem: Environmental > Aquatic > Marine > Sediment | place: USA: California... | reverse complement strand
GAATGCACGCCGATGCCGACGTCGAAGCGGGCACCCGCCTCGCCCAGCTCCTCGCGGAAGGCGAGCAGTTCGTCGGCCATGTCGAGCGCGCAGGCGACCGCGTTCTTCGCGTGCTCGGGGTCGTCGAGCGGCGCGCCCCAGAACGCCATGATCGCGTCGCCGATGAACTTGTCCAGCGACCCGCCGTGCCGGAAGATCACCTCCACCTGGCGCGTGAAGTAGCGGTTGAGGATGTCCACCACCTCTTCCGGCGGGCGCGTCTCCGAGAGCGTGGTGAAGCCGCGAATGTCGGAAAACAGCAGCGTCACCTCGCGCGTGCGGCCTTCGCCTTCCAGCCCGCCGCGCTCGAGCAACTTGCGCACCACGTAGGGATTGACGAAGCGCGAGAACATGGCCACGGCTTCCGCGCGCGCGCGCCGCTCCTTCAGGTAGTCGGCGAGCGCGGCGGCGAAGTAGTACAGCCACGCGGCGGCGAGCGGCGCCACTACCGGAAAGAGGAAAAGCCGCCCGGCGGCCACCCAGCTCGCGCCCAGCAGCGCCGCGCTCGCCGCGCCGAGCGCTGCTGCGCTGCGCGCCGCGGTGACGTTCCGCGCGAACGCGGCGTACAGCCCCGCGATCAGCAGCAGCGCCGCGCCGAACGGCAGCCACTCTGGCGCAGGCCGCATGGTGCGCCCGTTCTTCAGGTTCTCGATCGCGGTCGCGAGGATCTCCACGCCCGGGTGCGCGCCCGAGAGCGGCGTCGCCTTCGTGTCGCCCAGGCCCGGCGCGCTCGCGCCGATCACCACGATCCGGCCGGCGAACTCGTTCGCGGGGCGCGCGGGCTTGCCGCCCACGAGGTCGCGGTACAGCTCGCCGAAGGACACCGCCGGCAGCCCGTTCGCCTTGCCGCGCCAGGCGAGGATCAGGTCGTCGGCGTCGGGCAGCGGAAAGCCCAGGTCGAGCGCGACGCGCGCGGGCAGCGACGGGATCTCCCAGCCGCGCACCACCGAGCGCAGCAGGTAGCGCCGGCCGATGCGGTCGGCGTCCTCGAGGTAGTTGATCGGCCCGCCGCGCCACAGCGCGGGGGGCAGCGCCATCGGCGGCACCAGCCCGATCGTCGCCTCGGGGTCGGCGTCGGGGCGGCGCACGAGGCCGACGAGCGGCGCGAGCTCCGCCGCGCGCGGCCCCTTCGCGTCCGCGGCCGCATCGAGCCGCACCATGGAGAAGAAGACGTTGGCATGCGGCGCGGCCGCCTCGATGAGCGCGCGGTCGCTCTCCGGCTGCAGCTTGTCGGGCTCGACGAACAGGATGTCGAACACCACCGCGCGCGGCTTCTGCGCCATCAGGCCCTCGAGCAGCTCGGCGTAAACGACGCGCGGCCAGGGGAAGCGCCCCGCCTCGTCCTGCATCAGCGCGAGGCTCTTTTCGTCGATGTCGAGGATCACGACTTCGGGATCCGGCGCGAGCGCCGCGGCGTGCCGCCGGACGAAGGCGTCGAGCAGCAGGTTCTCGAGCGGCCGCGCCGCGTGCAGCAGGAAGATCTCCAGCGCCGCGACGAGCAGCGCGGCGGCCGCGAATGCGCGGACCGGGCCCCTCACAGCTTCAGGCGGCGCCAGATCTCCGCGCTGAGCGCCGCCTGGTTGAGGGTGTAGAAGTGCAGGCCCGGCGCGCCGCCCGCCAGCAGCCGCGCGCACAGCGCCGTCACGGCGTCCAGGCCGAAGGCGCGGATCGAGGCTGCGTCGTCGCGATAGCCCTCGAGCTTGACGCGCATCCAGCGCGGGATCTCCGCGCCGCAGGCGTCCGAGAAGCGCGCCAGCTGCGAGAAATTGCCGATCGGCATGATGCCGGGGACGATCGGCACCGCGATGCCCGCCGCGCGGCACTCGTCGACGAAGCGGAAGTAGGCGTCGGCGTTGTAGAAGTACTGCGTGATGGCGGCATCCGCCCCCGCCTCCACCTTCTTCCTGAAGTTCTTCACCTCGTCGGCGGCGTTCCTCGTCTGCGGGTGGTACTCGGGGTAGCAGGCGACCTCGATCCGGAACCAGTCGCCGGTGGTCTCGCGGATGAAGGCGACCAGCTCGTTGGCGTAGCGGAACTCGCCCGAGGCGGCGATGCCCGAGGGCAGGTCGCCGCGCAGCGCGACTACGTGCCGGATGCCGTGCGACTTGTAGAGCGCGAGCTGCTCGCCGACGTCCTTCTTCGTAGAGGCGACGCAGGAGATGTGCGGCGCGGCCTCGTGGCCGGCTTTGCGGATCTCGAGCACGGTCTCGAGCGTGCCCTCGCGCGTGGAGCCGCCCGCGCCGTAGGTGCAGGAGAAGAAGCGCGGCTCGAGCCGCGCGAGCTCCTGCCAGGCGGCGCGCAGCTTCGCCTTGCCCTCCGGCGTGCGCGGCGGGAAGAACTCGAAGCTGAAGACGGGGACAGACCCCATTTACGCCTTTGCTTCACGTAAATGGGGTCTATCCCCGTCCAGGTACGGCTTCAGCGCCGCGAACACCGTGCGGTTCGCCGGCGCTTCCAGTCCCGCCTCGCGCGACATGCGCGCCACCGCGCCGGAGAGCCAGGGCGCCTCGAGCTTGCCGCCCGCCTCGAGGTCGGCCGCCATCGAGGCGCGCATCTCCGCGGGCAGGCCGTCCACGAACTTCAGCGTCTGCTCCACGAGGTCGTCGGCGAGCTTCACGCCCTTCCTGCGGCCGAGCGCCCAGGTCTCGCGCATCACCGTCTCGAGCAGCCAGCGCAGGTCCGCGTCGCCGCGCACCGTGCCGACGTTGGTGCGCGCCACGGTGGTGGTGGCGGAGATCGCCACCAGCAGCACGAACTTCTCCCACAGCACCTTGACGATGTCGTCGTTCAGCTCGGCTTCGATCTTCGCATCCCGGCAGGCGGCGAGGAACGTCTCGGCGACCTTGCGCTGCGCGGCCAGCACCGGCCCGAACCTGAGGCGCGCCATGGTGCCGGTCTGCACGATGACGCCCGGCTCGCCGATCCGGCCGGCGATGTAGGCCGCACCGCCCAGCACGTGCTCGGGCCCGAGCACCTTGCCCACGCGCTCGATCGACTCGACGCCGTTCTGGAACGGGATCACGTACGCGCCGCCCTGCACGAGCGGGCGCAGCTGCGCCGCGGCGGCCTCGGTGTCCCAGAGCTTCACCGCGAACAGGATCACGTCCGCCGGCCACAGCTCGGCGGGATCCTGCGCCGCGCGCACCCGCACCGTCGCGTCGCCGAGCGGACTCTGCAGCACGAGGCCCTTCGCGCGGATCGCATCCAGGTGCTTGCCGCGCGCGACGAACGACACCTCGTGGCCGGCCTGCGCGAGGCGCGCGCCGAAATACCCGCCGACCCCTCCCGCCCCCATCACGGCGATCTTCATGGCCTTTCGATCCTTTCCACGATGACGGTGACGCGGCGCTCCGGCAGGATCGCCGCGGACAGACCCCAGGACACGATGCTGTAGACGATGGCGCCGAGCACGCCCCACCAGAAGCCGCGCACCGCGAAGCCCTCCAGCCACGAGCCCACCATCCAGAACAGCAGCCCGTTGATCACGAAGATGAACAGGCCGAGCGTGAGGATGGTCGCCGGCAGGGTGAGCAGGATCAGGACCGGGCGGATCACCGCGTTCACCAGTCCCAGCACCACCGCCGCGACCAGCGCGGTGGTGAAGTCGGCCACCTCGATGCCCGGCAGCACGTAGGCCACCGCCAGCAGCGCCAGCGCGTTGATCAACCAGACGACGAGGAGTCGGAGCATGTGTTAATTGGGGACAGTCCCCATTTGCAGGAAGCAAAGGCGCAAATGGGGACAGTCCCCTAGTAGCGGTAGTGGTCCGATTTGTACGGGCCGTTCTTCGGCACGCCGATGTAGGCCGCCTGCGCATCCGACAGCTCGGAGAGCTGCGCGTTGAGTTTCTTCAGCTGCAGGCGCGCGACCTTCTCGTCGAGGTGCTTGGGCAGCGTGTACACGCCCACCGGGTACTTTGCGGTGTTGGTGAAGAGCTCGATCTGCGCGATCGTCTGGTTGGCGAACGACGAGCTCATCACGTAGCTCGGGTGGCCCGTGCCGCAGCCGAGGTTCACCAGGCGCCCCTTGGCGAGCAGGATGATGCGCTTGCCGTCGGGGAAGATGACGTGGTCCACCTGCGGCTTGATCTCCTCCCACTTGTACTGCGCGAGCGCGGCGACCTCGATCTCGTTGTCGAAGTGGCCGATGTTGCACACGATCGCCTGGTCCTTCATCTTCTTCATGTGATCGTGCGTGATCACGTGGTAGTTGCCGGTGGCCGTGACGAAGATGTCGGCCTTGTCGGCGGCGTAGTCCATGGTCACGACGCGGTATCCTTCCATCGCCGCCTGCAGCGCGCAGATCGGGTCGATCTCGGTCACCCACACCTGCGCCGAGAGCGCGCGCAGCGCCTGCGCCGAGCCCTTGCCGACGTCGCCGTAGCCGCACACCAGCGCCACCTTGCCCGCGACCATCACGTCGGTGGCGCGCTTGATGCCGTCCACCAGCGACTCGCGGCAGCCGTACAGGTTGTCGAACTTCGATTTCGTCACCGAGTCGTTGACGTTGATCGCGGGGAACAGCAGGCGCTTTTCCTTCGCCATCTCGTACAGGCGGTGCACGCCCGTGGTGGTCTCCTCGGTCACGCCCTTGATCTCCTTCGCCACCCTGGAGTACCAGCCGGGTTCCTTGGCGAGCTTCGCCTTGATCGCCTTGAAGAGCGAGGTCTCTTCCTCGCTCGCCGGCTTGGCGATCACCGAGGCGTCCTTCTCCGCGCGGATGCCGAGGTGCACGAGCAGCGTCGCGTCGCCGCCGTCGTCGAGGATCATGTTCGGGCCTTTGTCGCCGAACTCGAAGATGCGGTGCGTGTAGTCCCAGTACTCGTCGAGCGACTCGCCCTTGTACGCGAACACCGGCGTGCCGCCCGCGGCCACCGCGGCCGCGGCGTGGTCCTGGGTGGAGAAGATGTTGCACGAGGCCCAGCGCACGTCGGCGCCCAGGGCCTTCAGCGTCTCGATCAGCACCGCGGTCTGGATCGTCATGTGCAAGCTTCCGCTGACGCGCGCGCCCTTCAGGGGCTTCGCCTTGGCGTACTCCTCGCGGATCGCCATCAGCGCCGGCATCTCGGACTCGGCGATGGCGATTTCCTTGCGGCCCCAGTCGGCGAGCGACAGGTCCGCGACCTTGTAGTCGGTGAACTTCGGGTTGGGGGCGTTCATGCTCAGGGCTCCTTTCGTCTTCGTGCGGGCCCTGAAACGACAAGCGCCCGCACCGGTTTCGATGCGAGCGCCGTTGATTTTGCTGAGCCTGACCCCCGGTTTCGCGGGGACGCAGCGCTCCTCAGCAGGGCTCGGATTATAGTGAAAGCGTCGTCAAATTCCAAGGAGGAGCCATGCCGAAGGCCTACATGATCGTGCAGTACCAGTCCGTCGCGAAACCCGAAAGGATCCCCGAGTACGCCAAGCTCGCCGGGCCGGCGGTCGCCGCCTACGGCGGGAAGTTCCTGGTGCGCGGCGTGCCGGTGAAGACCTACGAGGCCGGCAAGACCGAGCGCACCGTGGTGATCGAGTTCCCGAGCGTGGAGAAGGCGCGCGCCGCCTACGAGGGCCCCGAATACGCCAAGGCGCTCGCCGCGCTCGGCAAGGACGCCGCGGTGCGCGACATGCGGGTCGTGGAGGGCGTGGAGTAGTGCAGCCGCTCCAGCGCCTCGCGCTGAGCCACGCGCTCGCCGCCTACGCCGCGTGGGCGGCGGCGACTTACCTGCTGGAGGGGCTGCCGGGCACGCTCCTTCGCCCCGAGGCCGTCGGCCTGCGGCTCGCCTACGCGGTGGTGGCGAGCTTGCTGCTCGGCATCCTGCTGCCGCTGTGGCTCCTCGGCCGCTGGGCGCGCGCGGGGCTCGCCACGCGCGAGCAGCTTGGCTTCGGCGGCGCGCCGCGCGTCGCGGCGGGCGTCGTGCTCGGCGCCGCGGCCGGCTACGCGCTGTTCGCGCTGAATCTCGAGCGGCCCGCGCACCCCGTGGCAGTGGCCAACGCCTTTGCGCAGGTGTGGGTGGTGTCGGTCGCCGAGGTGCTGGTGTGCTGGGGGCTGGTGGGCTCGGCCGTGGAAGCCGCATTGCGGCCGCGCGTGCGCGCCGCCGCGCCCGCGCTCGCCGCGCTCGTGGCGAGCGTGCTGTTCGGCGCGTACCACTTCGCGCACAGCGCGCCCTTCAACGATCCGCGCATGGTGGCCTTCCTCACGGGCATCGGGCTCATCACCAGCCTGTGGTGGTTCGCGAGCCGCGACGTCTACGGCACGGCCGTATTCCACAACTTCTTCGCGGTGACGGGCGTGCTCGCCGCGCTGCAGGCCGGCGGGCTGGTGGCCGAGCGTCCCGCTCCCGCGATCCCGCTCTGGATCACTGCCCTGGTGGGCACGATCGCGCTCGTCGTGCCCGCCGTGCGCTGGGTGCGCCGTCAGTAAGAATGGGGTCCGTCCCCATTTTTCAATACAGCGCGCGCGCGAGCTTCTTGCGGTACTCGGAGACGAGCTCGTCGTCGCCGGCGAGGCTGAAGAGCGCGAGCAGCTGGCGCCTGGCCTCGCCGTCCTTCCAGTCCTTCGCGCGCGAGAGGATCTCGAGCAGCTCGTCCATCGCCGCGCGGTAGTTCTTCTGCGCGCCGTAGAGCGCCGCGAGCGCGGCGCGCGCGTCGTGGTCGGCGGGATCCTTCGCGAGCTTCGCTTTCAACTCCGGCTCCCCGGGGCCGGACTTGCCCGCGCGCGCATAGGCGATGGCCTGCTTGAGCGCCTCGATCCTCGCTTCCCAGTCGGGGTCGAACTTCACTTCGGCGAGCTTCTGCTCGGCGGCGTCGAGCTTGCCCTGGGCGAACAGGTCCTCGGCCGCGAGCAGCGCGAGCTCCGAGGCGCTCGGCAGCAGCTTGTCGAAGAACGCGCGTACCTGCGGCTCGGGCAGCGCGCCCATGAACTGCGACACCGCCTTGCCGTCCTTGAAGGCGATCACGTTGGGAATGGAGCGGATGTTGAAGGCCGCCGAGAGCTCCTGGTTCTCGTCGGAATTCACCTTCACCAGCTTCACCTTGCCGGCGAATTCGCGCGCGACCTTCTCCAGGGTGGGCGTGAGCGAGCGGCAGGGCCCGCACCACGGCGCCCAGAAGTCGACGACGACGGGGGTGGTCTTCGAGGTCTCGAGAACCTCGCGCTCGAAATCCGGTGTGGAAACGTCCATTTGCGGAGAGTGAGGGCAAACCCGCGCCAGTTCAACCCTGCGGCGCGTGCGGCGTCGCCGCTTGATCTGGATTAAACGATTACATTTTTTTGATTGACGCCGCGCGCAGCGGTGCTATCGTGGAATCGGACCAGCGAGGGTGACCGGAGCGGAAAGGTCCGGCGGCTTGAGCGGGATTCCCGGCGACCGGTCGGGATAACGCCCCTGGGCAGGTCCAGGCCCGGAGATTTCCGGGCATCACAGAGCGCCCCAACAAAGGCGCTGCCCGTGAACTCGGGCCACAGGCCCCGCCCCGACGGCGGGGCCTTTCATTTGGTGGCTAGCGTGGCGGCGGGGCCATAATCCGGGCCTGCATTCCCGCCATTGGGGAGTCGCTGTCATGGTGAGAGTCCATCTCGCGGTCCTTTCCGTCCTCGCGCTCGCCGGCTGCACCACGCCGGCCAAGGGGCCCGACGATCCGTTCGGACGCGCGGTTACCGGGCCGCTCAGCGACCTGAACATCGTTCAGGCGGAGATCCCGCCGGCGCTCGTCGCGGCGAGGAATGCGCCCTACCAGGCGCCCGTGGACGCCAGCTGCGACGGGATCGAGGCGGAGGTGGAGGAGCTCGACGCCGTGCTCGGCGCCGACCTCGACACCCGCGAAACGTCGCTCAACCCGAGCCTCATCGAGCGCGGCGTGGACACCGCGAGCGACGCCGCGTTCGACGCCGCGGTCGGCACGGTGCGCGGCGCCGCGGAAGGCATCGTTCCGTACCGGCGCTGGGTGCGCAAGCTGAGCGGCGCGGAGAAGTACTCGAAGGAGGTCGCCGCCGCGATCGCCGCCGGCACGGTGCGCCGCTCCTTCCTCAAGGGCTATGGCGACGCGCGCGGCTGCCTGGTGCCCGCCGCGCCGCGGCGCAAATAGGGACAGTCCCCATTTAACGGTCGCTCCGCTTCGTCAAATGGGGACAGTCCCTATTTCTCGAATCCGCGCACCAGGCTCGCGCGCGCGGTCCCGGCCTGCATCAGCAGCGAGAAGTCCGACCCGGAGAGGATGAGCTGCACGCCCATGTTGATGTGGCGCTCCAGCAGCTCGGGCGTGTACATGCCGCCCATGCCCGCGAACTTGCCATGCTTCTTGCAGGCGGCGATGGTCTTCTTGTAGGCCTCCACCACCCGCGGGTCGTTGAACTGCCCCGGGATGCCCATCTCGAAGCACAGGTCGTTCGTGCCGATCAGCAGCGCGTCGATGCCCTTGGTGGCGGCGATCGCCTCGCAGTTCTCGATGCCTTTCGGCGACTCGAGCATCACCACGACGAGCGTTTCCTCGTTCACCACGCGCGAGGCTTCGCCCACCGGCATCGAGGCGAAGCCGATCTGCTGCAGCCCGCCGCCCATCGAGCGGTGGCCGATCGGCGGGAAGCGGCAATGGTCCGCGACGCGCTTCGCCTCCAGCTCGCTGTCCACGTGCGGCACGACGACGCCTTGCGCGCCGTTGTCCAGCATCCGCGAGGCGAGCCAGTGCTCCTTGCCGGCGACGCGCACCAGCGGCGTGATGCCCACGGCGAGCGAGGCCGAGGCGATCTGCGCCGCGGTGTCGGTGCCCATCGAGTTGTGCTCGCAGTCGATGAACAGCCAGTCGAAGCCGGCGGTCTTGGCGATCTGCGCGATGTCTACGGTCCTCGCCTGCCTCAAGCCCAGGCCGATGGCGAGCTTGCCCGCGCGCAGCTGGCGCAGGGCGTGGTTGGGTACGGTGGACACGGAAAACTCCCGCAATGGCTGAGGTGGCAACTATAGCGCCGATCCGCAGCGCACCTCCCCGGATTCAGGGATGACGCCGGGAGTTCCGCAGGCGTAGGCTTGGACCAACGGCGGAGGATCCGGGCGCGCCGGGACCATGCCGCCGATGGAGGGCGAGATGCGGATCCGTTACCTCGCGCGCGGCGCGATCGCCGCACTTCTACTCGCGGGCTGTGCCGCGCCGACGACGCGGCCGGTGAACGTCGGCTCAGAGGCGGCCGACGCCGAGGCGCTCAAGCAGACCGAGCTCGCGCTCGAGGACCTGATCGACAAGCACAAGCGCGCGCAGCGCGTATACCGGCAGCTGGCGACACGCGCGTACGGCATGTGCGGCGACCAGGTGGGCCCGGACGTCGGCATGTACGCGCTCGTCAGGCCGGAGAAAGGGCCGTTCGGACCGGTGCTCGAGCGCAAGTACGGCGTCGGCGAGCGCCCGACGATCCTCTTTGTCCTGGAGGGCGGCCCCGCGCAGGCGGCGGGCTTGCGCCCGGGGGACGTCATCAGCAAGGTGAACGGCACGCCGGCGAGCGAGGACAATCCCATTGAGAAGCTGCTCGAAGGGCTGCCGCCGGAAGCGCCGATCTTGTACGAGATCGCGCGCTCGGGGGAAGCGCAGACCGTCACGGTGCAGCCGGAGCGCGCGTGCAGCTACCGCGTGCTGGTGGGCCCGAGCCAGGCCGTGAACGCCTTCGCCGACGGCAAGCGCATCCTGGTGACCCGGGGCATGGTCAACTTCGCCACGTCCGACGACGAGCTGGCGCTCGTCCTGTCGCACGAGATGGCGCACAACGTCATGCGCCACCTCGAGGCGAAGAAGCAGAACGCGGGCGTCGGCGCGCTCGCCGACATCGCGCTGCTGCTGCTGTCGCGCGGCCAGGTCTCGAGCCGCGCATTCACGATGGCCGCCGCCCAGGCCTATTCGCAGGAGTTCGAGGCCGAGGCCGACTACGTGGGCCTGTACATCATGGCGAACGCCGGCATGCCGATCGACGACGCGCCGCTCTTCTGGCGCCGCATGGCCGCCGCGCATCCGGGCAGCATCCGCGCCAATCACGCGGCGACCCATCCCTCGACCTCGCAGCGCATGGTGGCGCTGGAGAGCACCGTGAAGGAGATCGGCGCCAAGGTGGCCGCCGGCGAGCCCCTGCTGCCGAACATGAAGGAGGGCGAGACCGCGCCGTCGATCGCGGCCACCACGGCGCCGCCGGCCGTGGCGGCGCCCGCGCCGCGCGCCGCAGCCGCGCCCGCGCCGGTTGTTGCATCGGCGCCAGCCGCTGCGCCGGCACCGTCGGCCAGCGCAGCAGCGCCGGCGAGCACGCTGTCGGCGGCGCCCGCGCAAGTGGCGCTCGCGGCGCCGTCCGCGCCGACCAGGGACGGACTGCCGGGCGCAGGTGCCTCGTGGACCTACGAGGTCGCCGACAGGATGTATCGCTCGGGCTCGTTCCGCCTGACGGTGGACATCATGAGCGCCGCGCACGAGTTCATCGAGGAGCGGCTGACGGTCCGTGGAGGCGCGGCGGGTGCAGGGGTGCCGAGCCGCGTGATCCAAGCGAGCGCTGCGCGCTTTTTCGAGATCACGGCGGTCGCCGGCAAGGAGTTCGTGGAGTTCGCGCCCTACTTCCTTGCTGCGCATGGCGACAAGGCGTCCACGCTCGCCTTCGACGCGGCGGGCTATCCTCCCGGGCCGGGCAATCCAGGCTGGGTCGTGCACCAGACCCAGCCCGCGGTCTGGGAACGCATCACGGTACCGGCCGGGACTTTCCGCGCGCTGCGCCTGGAGTTCGGCGGAAAACGGGAACGCACGCCGTTCTCGCCGATCGTCACCTATCGCTTCCGGGTGCGCGTCTGGTACGCGCCGGAAGTGAACCGCTACGTGCGCCTCGAGCAGGTGGAGTGGCTCGCCACCCGGCAAAGCAGCGACACCGTCGTCGAGCTGGTGCGCTTCAAGCCACCGTCCTAGCGCCGATTGCCCCTACCATAGCGCCGATGAGCCCGCGCCGGCGCCTGGTCGAAGCGCTCGCCGCGCGGCTGCCCTGGCACTACGGCTGGGTGATCCTCGCCTGCGTGTGCGCGGCGGGCTTCTCGCGCCAGGGCTCCGCGGTGGCGACGCTGTCCATCTTCGTGGATCCGATGACGCGCGAGTTCGGCTGGTCGCGCACCGAGATCTCGGCCGCGGTGTCGGTGGGCGGCGTGCTCGGCGCGCTGGTCGCGCCGGCGCTGGGCAGCTTTCTCGACCGCAACGGCGCGCGCGCCGTGCTGCTGCTCGCGGTGCTGCTCACCGGCATCCCGGTGCTGCTGCTGTCGTTCACGCAGGCGCTCGCGTACTTCTTCGTCCTGTACTGCATCGGGCGCATGAGCTTCGCCGCGCCCTACGACCTCGGCATCTACGGCTCGATCGTCAACTGGTTCGTGCGCCGGCGCGCGTTCGCCACGTCGATCGCCACGCTCGCGCAGATGTCGGGGCTGGTGGCGATGCCGCTGCTCGCGCACTTCGTCATGCAGGCGGCCGACTGGCGCGCGGCGTGGGTGGCGGTCGGCGCCACAGTGCTGGTGGTCGGCTTCCTGCCCACGTTCCTGCTGCACGTGCGCCGGCCGGAGGACCTCGGGCAGCACCCGGAAGGCGAAACGCCGCCGGCCAAGGGCGCAGCGACTGCGGCCGCGGCGCCCGAGCCCGCCTACACGCGCCGCGAGGCGCTCGCCACGCCCGCCTTCTGGCTGCTCGCGCTCTTCACGCTGTGCATCTATCCCGTGCAGGCGGGCATCAGCCTGCACCAGGCGCCGCTGCTGATCGAGCGCGGGCTCGACCCGGCCGTCGCGGCCGCCGCGGTCAGCACCTTTGCGCTCCTTTCGGCGATCGCCGGCTTCAGCTACGGCTTCTGGCCGCGGCGCGTGCCGATGCGCTTCGCGCTCGCGCTCGTCGGCTTCACGCTCGCCGCGAGCTGCGTGCTGATGGGCGGCGTGCGCTCGGCGCCGGCCGCCTACGGCGCGGCGGCGCTCTTCGGCGCGGGCGTGGGCGGGCTGCTCACCCTCCTGCCGATCGCCTGGGCGGACTACTTCGGGCGCGCCTCCTACGGCGCGATCCGCGGCGCGGCGCTCACCGTGCAGGTGGTGGCGCAGGCCTCCGGTCCGGTGCTCTCGGGGGTGCTGCGCGACTGGACGGGGAACTACGGCGCGTCGGTGGCGACGTTCGCGGGCCTCGCGCTTGCCGGCGGCGTGGTGGCGCTGCTCGCTGCGCCGCCCGGCCGCCCGCGCCGCTAGGCTAGCCGGCGATGTAGTGCTCGAGCTGCTCGATGCGGAATTTCTGCTCGGAGATCACGTCCTTCACCAGGTCGCCGATGGACACGAGGCCCACGAGCTTTCCCTGCTCCAGCACCGGCAGGTGGCGAAAGCGGTTCTCGGTCATGATCGCGAGGCACTCCTCGCTCGTGCGCTCGGGGCTCACGCACTTCACCTGCGCGGTCATGATCTCGCTCACCGGGATCTCCTTCGAGGACTTGGCGAGCAGCACGACCTTTCTCGCGTAGTCGCGCTCGGTCACCAGCCCGGCGATCTTTCCACCCTCGGCCACCACCAGCCCGCCGATGTTCTTCTCGGCCATGAACCTGAGCGCGTCGTAGACCGTCGCCGTGGGGGCGATGGTGTGGACGGTGCGATCGGGCTTGGACCTGAGGATCTGCGCGACGGTAGACATGGCGTGCCTCCTTGTTCCGGGACGACGACATGGTAGTCCCGCCCGGGGGGCGTTAGGCAAGCCCTGCCATCGGCGCAGGTACGCCCCGGTGTTCCCGATGGAGGGGCTCGAAATGCCGGCCTGAATTGCGCCTGATCAAATCGGCCGGCGGGGCGGCGCGCTAGCCTCGTTCCTGTCCTGCAACGACGACATCGTCCGGGCGCGAGGTGATCATGCAAACCCACACCATCCTGATCATTCTGGGGGCGGTGCTCCTGCTCGCCGGCGTCATGGGGGGTGGGCTGACCCTCAAGGAGATGAAGCTGCCGAGCCTGGACAAGTCTTCCAGGGTCCTGGCCGGCATCGTCGGCGCGGCGTTCATCGGCGCTGGCATCTACCTCGAGAGTCTCGAGGGCGAGGCGCGGGTCCCCCTGCCGCCCGGGCCGGCGTCGCCGATTGCAGAAGCGCCGCGCATGGACGCCAAGGCGGATGCAGAAGCGGATGCGGCGGTGAAGGCGAAGCCCAGGGCCGAGGAAGAGGCCGCGGCCAGAGCCAGGGCCGAGCAGGACGCCAAAGCGAAAGCCAAGGCCGAGCAGGACGCCGAAGCGAAAGCCAAAGCCGACCAGGACGCCAAAGCGAAAGCCAAGGCCGAGCAGGACGCCAAAGCGAAAGCCAAGGCCGAGCAGGACGCCAAAGCGAAAGCCAAGGCCGAGCAGGACGCCAAGGCCAGCGCCGACGAGGAGGCGAGGAAGGCCGAACTTGCGCGCCAGCGCGAGAAGGAGCAGCACGAAGCCGACTTCACGAGAAGGGCGCTCGCCGCGCCGAAGGGCAACGCCTGGCAGGGCGAATTCCGCATGTACGATCCTGCCGACAACCGCGAGCTCGCGACCGGCGTGCTGCAGTTCGGGCCGACGACCTATGGCGAGAACATCGCGTACGCGCGCCTGCAGGTCGAGACGTCGGCGCTGCGCCAGGTTCCGCGCGGCAAGCTGGAAGCGGACAAGGCGGTGTGGGGCTTCATGGGCGGCTCCACGGACAGCGCGATCAGCTTCGCGTTCGGCAAGGCGGCGGGCAATCCCGTCCTCGTGTTCAACAAGGTGATCAGGGACCGCGAGAACGGCTACCTGGAGCTGCGCGGCGTGCTGATGGCGAACCAGGGCGGCACGAACACGGTCATTGCCCATGTCAGAGCTTCCTGCAGGGCGCGCTAGTCCGGGGGTGGCCCTGTGCGGCTCGTGATCGCAGCGCTGCGCGCGGGCGATACCTTTGAATCCCAACGAGATGCCGTGATATCTCGTTTCTTGATGCAAACATATGGGCGACGGAGCGCCGTTTGCGCTCGGCATTGAACGTGGAACACTAGACGCGCGGCCAACATATGAACTGCGCTTCGCACTATCCTGTCAATCGGGTGTGCGGAAGCATCGCCGAGCGGGCGCGTGCATTGCGCGTCCGCCGCCCGCGGAAGACCAGAGATGCCGGGAATCTTCATCAGCTATCGGCGCACGGACACGATCGCCTGGGCAGGGCGCCTGTTCGCCGATCTCGGCAAGTCCTTCGGCGCGCCGCAGGTCTTCATGGACATCAATGGAGGCATTCCGCGCGGGGCGAACTTCGAGCACGCGCTGACCGCTGCACTTGCAGGGTCCGACGCGCTGCTGGCACTGATCGGGCCCCAGTGGAGCACCTGCAAGCGATCGGACGGAAGCCGCAGGCTCGACGTGCCCACCGACTGGGTGCGCAACGAAATCGCCGCGGCCCTGCGACGGAACATTCCTGTCGTTCCGGTGCTGTTCGGCGGCGCGAAACTTCCCGGCGAGGCGGAGCTGCCGGAGGAGATCCGCGCGCTGCGCAAGCACCAGGAGGCGGAGATCACCGACAAGCGGTGGGATTACGACGTCGGCGCGCTCGTCAACGATCTGTTCGCCTCGCCGCTGCTCAAGCAGCTGCACGACGTCGCTTCGGCGAACACCGGCTTCGGCTACCTCAAGCACCTGATCGCCACGCTGCCGGCGGTGGCGGACGCCGTGAGCCGGTCCAAGGAAGTGATCGAGAATACCTACCGCGAGGTGGGGCAGCTGGAGCTGTTCAAGAACATCCACGACGCGCTGCACACCATCGAGTTCCAGTGCCTGCGCCCGATGCAGGAGGGCGGCGCGGCGAGCCGGCTGCGCCCGTTCAGGCTGACCTTTGCCGGCGAGACGCAGCGCATCGAGGCGGCGATGGAGGGCCGCGAGCTGGATGCCAACCTGCGCAACGACATCACGGACGGGCTGCAGCTGGTGGCCGAGGCGTTCCATGCCGCGTTGAGCGCGCCGGGCGACGACGCCGCGTACCGGCGCGTCGTGAACGAGCTCGTGGGCCTGCTGTCGCTGCTCCCCGCCAAGCTGGACGTGGGCATCGCGCAGGCGGCCGCGGGCCTGAACCTGGATCGTCTCGTGGACCTCATGCAGCGGGTGCGCGGCCAGCTGCCCGCGACGGTGGGCGCGAAGGACAGCGAGCTCGAGCCGTTCGTCAGGGGAATCGACGCGCTCAATCGGCTGCGGGACGACTTGAAGGCGCGGGTATACGAGCACGGGCTGCTGCAGCGCCTCGATTCCAAGTTGCGGGCGGTGTGCTTCGGCGAGACCCTGCCGGGAAGCTTTGGCGGCGAGTGGGCGCGGATCCGGCTGGCGCGCTCCAGGCTCGCGCCCCCGTATTCGCCGGAGCTCGGGCAGGCGATCGACGACCTGCAGGCGACGGAGCGGGAGATCGAGGCTGCGCTCGCGCGGCAGGAAGAGCGCGCGGTTCCGGATCACCTGCGGGACTACTTCAGGATCGTGGCCTCCGCGTTCCGCAGCGTCGATGGCAGCCTCAAGCAGTTCTGCCTCAGGCTTGGCGCGGTGAGCCAGCCGCTCAAGACGGTCCTGCAGATGTGCTAGAGGGGGACACGACATGTCCGACGCCGCGACGCCACGGCAGGTAACGCCCTTCGAGAGCGCCAGCGAGCTGCGGGAAGCGCACGCGCGGCTGCTGGAGACGCTCGACGAGGCGCTGGGGCGCGACGCCAGCGCGGAAAGCGAGGTCGCCGCCCTGGCGCGCATCGAGCCGCAGGTCCAGGAGTTCCTGCGCCGCGGCGAGGCGACCGGCATCTTCCTCGAGGAGATCAAGGAGCGCACCGCCTGCCAGACGCTGCTGGATTACTGGGTGTCGAGCCTGTCGCAGGCCGGAAGAGCGGCAGGCACCGTGCGCCTGGCGCGATTCGACGGCACGCAGCTTCCGGACCTGAAGGACAAGCCCTGCCCCTACGTCGGGCTGGACGCATTTCGCGACCGGACGTTCTTCTTCGGCCGCGAGGCGGACACGCAGTCGTTGCTCGAGCAGCTGCAGAAGGCGCCGCTGGTGATCGTGCTCGGCGCTTCGGGCAGCGGGAAGTCCTCGCTCGTCATCGGCGGCCTGCTGCCTGCGCTGGCGGGCGCCAAGCCGCTGGCGGCGCTGTGCGCGGTTGCGCCGTTCGTCCCGGGAAACAGTGCGCTCGTCCACCTGGCGCGCGCTGTGCGCGAAAGCCCCTGCGCCGCGAACGGCGGCGGGGCGATCGACGCTGCAGCGTTCCGGCAGGATCCCGGACAACTGAGCGCCGTGCTTGGCGGCGCGGCGGCGCAGCCGGCGCTCGTCACCATCGACCAGTTCGAGGAGGTGTTCACGCTGCTCGACGAGGCGGAGCGCGAAGCCCTCGTGGCGAACCTCGCCGGGCTGCTGCAGGCGGGGCGCGGACATCGCGTGATCCTCACCGTGCGCGAGGAGTTCAGGAGCCGGATCGTCGGCCTCGGCGCCTTGAGCCCGTACCTGGACACGGCGTGGTACTCGATGCGGCCGATGGGCTACGCGGAGCTGCGCGCGGCGGTCGAGAAGCCGGCCGCGCTCGTGAACCTGCAGTTCCAGTCGGGGATCGTCGACGACCTGGTCAAGAAAGTGCTGGGCCAGCCCGCGGCCCTGCCGCTGCTGCAGTTCACGCTGCACGCGCTCTGGGAGAAGCGCGACCGCAACCGGATCACGCTCGAGGTCTACCGCAAGGTCGGCGATCCGCTCACCGCGCTCACGGCCTCGGCCGACCAGTTCTACGACGGCCTCGCGCTGCAGACGCAGGTCGAGGTCCGGCGCATCCTGCTCGAGCTGGTGCGCGTGGACGAGCTGCTCGAGGCGTATCGCCAGCCCGTGGCGATGCGCCAGCTGCTCGAGCCCGGCAAGGCGAACACCGAGCGCGTGCTCGGTCTGCTGGCGAAGAACGACTACGTCCGCATCACGCCCTCGGCGGACGACCCCGACGCGGTGGTCGAGGTCAAGCACGAGTCGCTGGTGCGCAACTGGCCGCGCTTCGTCGCCTGGATCGACGAAAAGCGCCACCAGCGCCGCGAGCGCCTCGCGCTCGCCCAGGCGGCGGAACGCTGGGCGCAGGGCGGCAAGCCCGCGGATGGCCTGCTGACGGGATGGCAGCTGGCGGCGGCGGAGAGCGCTACGGGGCTGCAGGAGCTGGAACGCGAGTTCGTCCAGGCCAGCAGGGAGGCGATCGACCGCGAGCGCCACGAGAAGGAGGAGGCCCTGCGGCGCGAGGCGCGGGAGAGCAGGGCGACGGCGCGCCGCTTTCTCGCCTTCTGGATCGCGACCGGCGTGCTCGCCGCGGTCGCGATCTTCGCCACCTACAGCGCGCTCGAGGAAAGCCGCGCGAAGGTGAGGGCGGAGGCGACGACCCTGAAGGCCGAGGCGACGAACCGCGAGCGGGTCTTGCTGGCGATGAAGGCGCTGAACTACGTCGACGACCAGCTGGACGCCGCGCTGCTGCTCAGCATCGAGGTAAACCGGCTGCTGGCGCGAGAGGCGGAAGCGCAGGGCGCCTTGCTGGTCTCGCTGATCGCGAACCTCGAGCTGAAGTCGCTGTTCGTCGGCCACAAGGACGACGTGCGCGCGGTGGCGTTCAGCCCGGACGGGCAAACGATCGCCTCCGGCTCCTTCGACAATACGGTCATCCTGTGGAATCTGCAGGGCCAGATGCTGCATCGGCCGCTGCAGGGTCACGAGGACGGCATCATGCGGGTCGCCTTCTCGCCCGATGGCAGGCTGCTCGCCTCGGCGAGCACGGACGGCACGGTGCGCCTGTGGGATGTGAAATCCGGAGCGCTCGTCGCGCGCCTGGACCACCCCGAGGAAGTCTATGGCGTGGCGATCGACGGCAGCGGAAAGATCCTGGCCGCGAGCGGCAAGGGCGGAAGGATCAGGTTGTGGAACATCGAGAGCATCGACAAGCGCAGGATCGAAACGACGCTCGTGCACAACGAGGAAATGGTCGGACTGCCCGCGGGCAGCGTCTTCACCATCGCCTTCAGCCCGGACTCGAAGATCCTGGCGTCCGGCGGGCTGGACGGCCGCATCGTCCTGTGGGACATGCGGCAGCGCAGGCAGCTTGCCGCCCTGGTGCATGACGGCCAGGGCGTGTGGAGCCTGGCGTTCAGCCACGACGGCAAGACCATCGCGGCGGGAAGCGCCGCCGGACAGATTCATCTCTGGGACGTCGCTCAGCGCAAGCGCGCGGCAATGCTCCGCACCAGCCATGGAAGCGGGGTCATGGACATCGCGTTCAGTCCCGACGACCGGCAGATCGCGACCGTGGGCAACGATCGCAACGCGTACATCCACGATGCCGCCCGGGTCGATGCGCCGGCGCGGCGCCTGAACGGTTACGCCGACGCGTTCCTCGGCGTGGATTTCGGGCAGGACGGCAACGTGGTCACCGGCACCAGCAGCGCGATGGTAGTGTCCTGGAATCTCAGGGGGAACCACCGCTTCGGCAACCAGCTTGCGCCGCCCGGCCGCAGTTTCACGCGAGTGGCCTTTGGCGGCAGCCCGCACTCCCTCTTTTCGTTCTCGAAGGATGTCCTGAACTATTGGAACCTCGACGTGACCGGCACGCCGGCACCGCAGGCGGTCGAGGCAAAGCAGGGCCGGATCGAGTTCGTCATGGTGTCGCCGGACGGCAGATGGCTCGTCACGATCGGCACCGACTACGGCGTCAAACTCTGGGACGCGGGAACGAGACGGGAGATGCGGGTTCTGCGCGCGCCCGGGAAGGAACGCGTGCTGAGTGCTGCATTCAGCACCGACAGCAGGACCCTGGCGCTCGGGGTCGGCGGCGCCATCCAGCTTCTGAGCATGCCGGACGGCGACCTCATCAAGACATTGCCGCCGTTGTGGACGGGCAACGTCACCGCGCTCGCCTTCAATCCCGGCGGACAGACGCTTGCGTCCGCGATCGATGGAATCGGAATGGCCATCTGGGACCTGGCGACCGGTGCGCCCCGCGTGACGCCTTTGTCCGGATCCGAGCGCGCGCGCCTGGACCATCAATACGTCAACAGCCTCGCGTATACGCCGGACGGGAAGGTCCTGGTATCCGGCGGCAGGGAAAGCGTCGGGTTCTGGAACAGCGAGTCGGGGCGGCCCATGGGGCGGGTGCTGGGCTATCACCCGGGCGAGGTCAGGTCCGTTGCGGTCAGCCCGGACGGCAAGCTGCTCGCCTCGGCCAGCAGCGACCGCACCGTGCTGCTGTGGGACGTCGCCAGGCTCCAGCCATTGAGCAAGCCGATCGCGGCGCATGCCGCGGGCGTGCTCAGCGTCGCTTTCAGCCCCGACGGGCGATGGCTGGTGTCGAGCGGCAACGATGGTCAGATCATTCGGTGGGAGCTGGACACGCAGGCGTGGTTGTCCGGCGCGTGCGGGGTCGTCGGCAGGAATTTCACCGAGCGCGAGTGGCAGCAGTTCTTCGGCGACCAACCCTATCGCGTCAGCTGCCCGGGCGTCAGGGCGGCCGAAGCCGACGCTGCGGCACTGGCCGGGAATCGCGTGCAGGCGGAGGGACTCTTCGCCCAGGCGGTGAGCGCAGTCCGGGAGGCGCGGGATCACAGGGCGAGCAACACCGTATGCTGGCTTGGCAGCGCCAACAAGTTCGCGCAACTGGTGCTTCCCGCCTGCGAGCTGGCGGTGGAGCTGGCGCCCGACGCCAGGCGCCGGGCCCTGTATGGCGATTCGCGCGGGGTGGCCCGCACGCTCACCGGCAATACCGTCGGGGCGATCGAGGACTTCTCGGCTGCGGTGGAGCACATGAAGCAGGACAGCGGATTCGGCGAAAGGTACTGGAAGCTGCGCGAGGAATGGATTGCAGCGCTCAAGGAAGGACGGGACCCTTTCGACGACGCCATGCTGAAGTCGCTGAGGGTCGAGTAGGCGCAACGGACGCGGAAGGAGGCAAAGCCCCATGAGCTACCGGATCAGGACGCGCGACGAGCATCTCGCGAACGACGGCACGCCGAAGCGGATTTTGGCGCTGGATGGCGGAGGCCTGCGCGGGATCCTCACGACCGGCTTTCTGCAGAAGATCGAGGATGTGCTGCGCGCCCGGCACGGCGGCGACGCCGCGTTCCGCCTTTGCCACTACTTCGACCTGATCGCCGGCACGTCCACCGGCGCGATCATCGCCGCGGCGCTCGCGCTGGGGTGGTCGGTGGAGCAGATCCGCGCCAAGTACATGAGCCTGGGCAGGGCGGTATTCGAGAAGAGCTTCCTGCGCCAGGGTCTGTTCCGCGCGAAGTACGACGCGGCCAAGCTGAGCGAGGAGCTGAAGGCGGTCTACGGCGCGCACACGGTGCTGGGCAGCCCCGAGCTGCTCACGGGGTTGCTGGTCGTGACCAAGCGGCTGGACACGGGCAGCCCGTGGCCGATCTCGAACAACCCGCGCGGCAAGTACTTTGCCGCGCGCGCGGGCGGCGTCATCGGCAATGGCGACTACCCGTTGTGGGAGGTGGTGCGCGCATCCACGGCCGCCCCGGTCTTTTTCGAGCCGGAGAAGATCACGATCGCATCGGCGCCGGGAATGAAGCCCGTGCAGGGGGATTTCGTCGACGGCGGCGTGAGCCCGTACAACAACCCGGCGCTGCAGGCGCTGATGTACGCGACGCTCGAGGGGTATCGGATCGGCTGGCCCACCGGCGCCGACGCGCTGCTGCTGGTGTCGGTCGGCACCGGGGCCGCGGCTGCCGGGGTGCGGACCGCGTCGGTCGCGGCGCAGCACGGCATCCGCTCGCTTCTCTCGCTGATGGAGGACAGCGCGGTGCTGCAGGAAACGATGCTGCAGTGGATGTCGTCGAGCGCCACCGCGCGGGTGTTCGACCGCGAAATCGGCGACCTCGGGAACGACCTCGTCGCCCGGCAGCCGCTGATCCGCTACCTGCGCTACAACGTGGACCTGGGCAAGGAGAGCGTGCAACGCCTGGACGCGGCCTTGCAGGACGAGAAGATGATCGCGTCGCTCGTAGAGATGGATGCGCCGGACAACATGGAGATCCTGCACAAGCTCGGCTGCCTCGCCGCGGAGCGCGACGTGCGCGCCGGGGACTATCCGGCGGGCTTCGACCTGGCAAAGGCCTGAGGAATGGGCGCGGCGCGGCGGCGCTATCGCAGGAGACCGGGCCAGGACGTGGTGGCCGTCCAGCTGAAGCTGGACACGGACGGGTTCGCCTACCGCAAATGGGGCGCCGAGCAGCGCTGCAAGCCCGGGGACTGGCTGGTCGACAACAACGGCGATCTGTACACCGTGGATGCCGCCGTGTTCGCGCGGACCTACCGCCCGTCGGGCAAGGGCACCTACCTCAAGGCGACGCCCGTGTGGGCGGAGATCGCGGCGCGGGACGGATTCGTGCAGACCAAGGAAGGCCGCTCACGCTACGCAGCCGGCGATTACCTCGTCTACAACGAGGAAGGCGGCGGCGACGCCTACTGCATGAGCCGGGCGAAATTCGAGGCGATGTACGAGCCGGATCCGTCCGACGCCTAGCCGCCGAGGCGCCGGATGGCCGCCCTGGCCTTGTCGGCCGTCTTGATCGCCCTGCCGCCGTCGAGTTTCCGCGACTCGAATTCGCCCAGCACCCTGCGATACGAAGCGAGCGCGCCGGCGCGCTCGCCGGCGCGCTCCTCCACCTGCGCGCGGACGGTGAAGTAATCGAACAGCGATGGCCCGCCCTCGTCCTGCGCGAGGTCCTCTTCCGGAAACAACCAGCGGAACGTAGCGAGGTGCTCCGCCGCGGGCAGCGCGGCGAGAATCGGCTCCTGCGCCTCGCTCGCGACGAAGCGGAAGTGGTAGATCGCCCACACCTTTCGCTTGAACGAACCCGGTCCCCAGCCTTTCGGCTGCGGCTCGCCGCCGGTGCGCATCTTGTTCGCGATCCGCATCACCTCTTCTTGCCGCTCCGGCTCCTCGATCCAGACGTTGGAATATGTCCGCAGCAGCGCGGAGACCTGCAGGGTGCGGAGATACTCGCGCTCCCGCCCGGTTTGCCGGGCGGCCGAGAAATGCTCATTCGCCTCGGCGAGCGCTTCGGGCGTGCGGCGCTTTCGCAGCAGCTCGAAGCCCCACATGGCGTGCGCATAGACGTTGCCCGGATCGGCCTCGAGCGCGCTGCGATAGCGCTGCGCGGGATCGAGCCCGCCGACGCCGGTGCGTTCGCGCAGGTAGTCCGCCCATCCCATGTGGGCCAGCAGGTTCGCCAGGCGCTCGCCCTTTGCCCCCGACGTGCCGCGCGACAGTACCGGCGACGTCCTTGTCAGCAGGTCCTCGACAAAGGCCCCGCTGCCGCCGGGATAGTTGACGCCGGCATGCCGCAACAGGTTCATGGCCAGTTGCTCCTGCGCCTCGAAAACCTCGCGCGAGGCCGGCGCGACCTCGGTGGCCTGCTGCAGGAGCTTCCACGCGTTGGCCGCGTCGCCGGCGTCGGCCATCGATCGGCTCTGCTTCACGAGCGCCGCCGCCCTGGCGTTCTGCTCCTGGCGCTCGAGATAGGGGGGCAGCGCCAGCCATGCGCCGCCGGCGACCAGGAGCGCGACGACGACCGCCGGCACCAGCCGCCGCGGCTCGAGCATCCTGCGCCACCACGGCGCGCCCATGCGAGCCACTTCGGCGGCGACCTCGGCCACGAGGTTGCCGCGCGGCTTCAGGATCGTGACCGCGCGCAGGTACGCGGGAATCGCCTCCTTCGGCGTTTCCTCGACGACCACGGGAAGGACGCGTCCGCCCGGGTGCGGCCACTTCTGCTCTGCGAACTTGAGCTCGGTGAGCGTGTAGCGCCCCGGCGCAACGGCTTCCGGGGTGACGAGGAAGACGAACAGGTCGCTCTCCTCGATCGCCGCGCGGATCCTGTCGTCGAAGGACTCGCCGGGCGGAAGCGCCGAGCGGTCGCGGAACACCGAGAACCCTTCTCCCTTGAGAGACAGCTCGACGCGCGCGGCCGTCTCGCCCAGCGAGGACGTGTACGAAAGAAAGACTCTGCTCTTCAGCATCGGCCCGGTCCCCGACAAGTACAGTGCCGGGCCGCAGCTTACGCCGACGGGCGTGCGATTGCTGCGTCTGCGGAAGTCCGATAGGGTGCCCCGGTGTATGCAGACGACCAGAGCGGAGAAGCCTAGGCCGGGCACGATGCGCGCGCGCGACACCGCCGGGCTCGCGGTCTTCCTCGCGATCAACGTCGCCGTGTCGGCGCTGGGCGGCTGGGCGACGGCGAGCAGCGTGGGCACCTGGTACCAGGGGCTCGCCAAGCCCGCCTTCAATCCGCCCGACTGGGTGTTCGCGCCGGTGTGGAGCGCGCTCTACCTGATGATCGCGGTCGCGGGCTGGCGCGCGTGGCGGCGCGGCGGCGGCGAGGCGCGCCGCGCGCTCGTCGTGTACGCGGTGCAGCTCGCGCTCAACCTGTCGTGGTCGTTCGTTTTCTTCGGCGCGCGCCTGATCGGCCCGGCGCTCCTCGTGATCGCGGCGCTGCTCGCGGCGATCGCAGCCAACGCGGCGCTCTTCTGGCGCCTGGACCGCTGGGCGGGCGCGCTGCTCGTGCCGTACGCCGCGTGGGTGTCGTTCGCCGCGCTGCTCAACGCCGCGCTCTGGCGGCTGAACTAGCGATCGCCGTGCTGCGCGCAGCCATCTGCGGGGCGGGAAACTGGGGAGCGCGCCTCATCGAGTCGGTGCAGGGCAGCGGGAAGATCCGCGTCGTCTGCGCGGTGACGCGCGATCCGGCTGCGCGCCAGCCGCTCGCCGCGCGTTTCGGCCTCGCGCTGCGCACGCGCTACGCGGACGTGCTCGCGGATCGCGCGATCGACGCGGTGGTGCTCGCCACGCCGCACTCGGTGCACGCCGACGAGGTCGCGGCGGCGGCGAAAGGCGGGAAGCACGTGTTCGTGGAAAAGCCCTTCACGCTCACGCGCTCGAGCGCCGAAGCCGCGATCGAGGCCTGCCGCAGGGCCGGCATCACGCTCGCGGTCGGATTCAATCGCCGCTATGCGCCGGCCTATGCAGAGATGAAGCGGCGCATCGCGGCGGGCGAGATCGGCAAGCTTCGCCACCTCGAGGCGAACTTCTCCGGTCCGCCGAGCTACCAGACCGAGCCGGGCAACTGGCGCTCCAACCAGGTCGAGAGCCCGGGTGGGTCGATGACCGCGCGCGGCTGCCATGTGCTGGACGCCATGGTGCACCTCGCGGGGCTCGCGACCCGGGTGCAGGCCGTGAGCGAGCGGCTGCAGCACGACATCGACGTGGACGACACGACCGCCTGCCTGCTGCGCTTCTCAAGCGGCGCGACCGGCACGCTCGCCACGCTGCACGCGGCGCCGCGCTTCTACCGCATCCACGCGTTCGGCTCGAAGGGCGCGCTCGAATTGCGCGGCGACACCGAGCTCGACGTGTTCGATCTCGAGGGTGCCGTCCGGCGCGTGAAGTTCGAGGCGATCGACAAGGAGCGCGCGGAGCTGGAAGACTTCGCGGACGCGGTCGCGAACGGGGTGAAGTTCGTGATCGCGCCCGAGGAGCTCGTCAACGTGGTGGCGGGCACGGAAGCCGTGGTCGCCTCGGCCGCGAGCGGCCGGGCGGTCAGGATCGATTGAGAGTCAGGGAGGCGGCATGGAGCTGGGGCTGAAAGGCAGGATCGCGCTCGTCACCGGCGCGACGCAGGGCATCGGCTGGGCGACGTCGAGGCTCCTTGCGCGCGAAGGCGCGCGCGTGGCGCTCGTCGCGCGCGGGCGGGAGCGGCTCGAGCGCTGCGCGCAGGAGATCGCCGCCGCGGGCGGCGAGGCGCTCGCGCTGCAGTGCGACGTCTCGCGCGCAGAAGACATCGAGCGCGCGGTGAAGGCCGTCACCGGGCGCTGGGGCGGGCTCGATATTCTCGTCAACAACGCCGGCACCTCGATGCGCGGCGAGTTCGAGTCGGTGGACGACGTCCTGTGGCAGGCGGACCTCGACCTCAAGCTCATGGCGGCGGTGCGGCTCTCGCGCCTCGCGGTGCCGCTCATGCGAGCGCGCGGCGGCGGGCGCATCGTCAACGTGACCAACATCGGCGGCAAGCAGCCCGAGGCGGGCACCATGCCCACCACGGTGACGCGCGCGGCGGGGATGGCGCTCACCAAGGCGCTCTCCAAGGAGTACGCGCGCGACAACATCCTCGTGAACACCGTGTGCATCGGGCGCATCAAGGCGGGGCAGTGGGAAACGCGCGCGAAGGAGCAGGGCGTGCCGGTGGAGAAGCTCTACGAGCAGATGGGCAGGCAGGTGCCGCTCGGGCGCGTGGGCGAGGCCGAGGAAGTCGCCAACGTGATCGCGTTCCTCGTGTCCGCCGCGGCGAGCTACGTCACCGGCACGAGCGTGAACCTGGACGGCGGGATGTCGGGGGTGCTCTAGCGCCCGGCGCCGCGCATCGCCCACCCGTCGAGCAGCGACAGCGCCACGCCCAGGCCGTAGGCCCCGAGGGCGAAGAGCGCCGCCGCGGCGACGCCGAGCCGGTCGGCGAGCATCCCGGCGGCGAGCGGGCCGAGGAGCTGCCCCACGCCGAGCGCCACGGTCGCGAGGCTGAAGGCGAGCGCGAAGTCCTCGGCCGCGCAGCGCTCGCGCGCGTAGGCGGTGACGATCGTGGGGGTGGAGGCGGTGCCGATGCCTACGAGGAGCGCCCCGGCGAGCGCCGCGCCCGCGGCGTCGCTCCAGGAGGCGAGCGCGCCGAGCGCGCCGGCGGCGAGCGCCGCCGCGAGCGCGAGCGAGCCGCGCCGGTCGAGGCGCAGCGCGGCGAAGCTGAGCGCCGAGCCGGCGATCATCGCCGCGCCGAAGGCGATCCACATCGTGCTCACGGCGGCGGCGGACGCCCCTTGCGCCGCGAGGCGCGCGCCGGCGAAGGTGGACCAGGCGATGTAGCCCGCGCCGAACATGAAGTACGCGGCATAGAGGAAGCTCCAGCGCGCGCCGAGGAAGCGCGCGAGCCCGCGCGCCGCGGCGGGCGCGGGCGCCGCGCCCGCGGCGCGCAGGGTGCGCGGCGGAAACGCGAAGGCGAGCAGCGCCGCGATCGCCGCGGCGAGGCCGAAGGCGAGGCGCCAGCCGTGCGCGGACTCGAGCAGCGGCCCCGCCGCGAGGCCGCTCAGCACGACGGCGAAGCCCATGCCCGACCAGACGAGCGCGCTGGCGAGCGAGCGCGAGGCGGCGGGCACCGCGCCGAGCACGAGGACGAGGATCGCGACGATGCCCGCGCCCGCCCCGAGGCCCGTGGCGAGGCGCCCGAGCGCGAGGAGCAGCGGACCGGAGGCGAGCGCGCAGGCGAGCGCGCCGAGCGCCGCGAGCGCGTGCGCGGTGCGCGCGAGGCGCGCCATGCCCGCCTTGCGGGCGAGCGCGGGGGCGGCGAGCGTGCCGGCGAGATAGCCGAGCAGGTGCGCCGCGTTCAGCGCGCCGCCGCCGAAGTAATCGAGCGCGAGGTCGCGCTGCAGCGCGGGCAGCATCACGCCGTAGGTGAAGCGCGCGATGCCGACGTTGAGCGCGACGCCGAGGGCCGCCCAGAGCGTGAGCGCGAGGACGGACGGCGGCGGCAGGGCGGCGGGCAAGGCGCGCAGCATAGTACCCTTCGGCGATTCCCGGAGGCCGCCCCATGCCCGCTGAAAACCCCTCGTCGCGCGCCGCCGCCGCCGCCGCGCAGCGCTTCGGCGCCGCGCTGCGCGCGCCCGCGCTGGCGCAGCTCGACGCGCTCGCGGCGCTCAACGAGCGCTCGGTGTGCCGCCAGTACCGGCCCGATCCGGTGCCGGAGGACGTTGTGCGGCTGCTCTGCGCGACGGCGCTTTCCGCGCCTACGAAGAGCGATCTGCAGCAGGCTTCGATCGTTCGCGTGGCGGACCCGGCGAAGAAGGCGGCGATCTGTTCGCTGCTGCCCGGCTCGCCCTGGCTCGCCGGTGCGCCGGAGCTCTTCGTCTTCTGCGCCGACGGCTGGCGGTTGCGGCGCCTGTTCGCGAGGAAGGGCGTTGCGTTTCCCAACGAGCACCTGGACGCCTTCTTCAACGCGAGCGTCGATGCGGCGATCGCGCTGAGCGCGTTCGTGTCGGCGGCGGAGCTCGCCGGGCTGGGGACTTGTCCGATCAGCCAGGTGCGCGACCACGTGGAGCGGATCGACGCGCTGCTGTCGCTGCCCGACTGGGTGGTGCCGGTCGCCGGGCTCGCGCTCGGCTATCCCGAGGCGAAGGAGCCGTTGAGCGCGCGGCTGTCGCTCTCGGCCACCGTGCACACGGACAAGTACGACGTCGATGCGGTCGAGCGCGAGCTCGACGCCTACGACGCGCGGCGTGGCAAGGACTGGAGCGGGGACAAGGTGAAGCAGTATTCGCGCGTCCTGCGCGCGGACTTCGGCGCCTACGTGGCGCGCAAGCGCTTCAAGCTCACTTAGCCGGCGGCGCGTCCGGCTGCCCGGCGATCTGCTGCGTGCCGGGGTCCATGTGGTCCCAGGAGCGCGCGCTCTTCGTCCAGATGTGCGCGACGAGCTTCATCGGGCCCGGGTTGTCGAGCGTGCCAATCCGGAGCGCGAGGTTCTCGGGCGTCGTCTCGCGCTGGCTGTAGAGCGGCGAGCCGCAGTCGCCGCAGAAGTAGCGGTGCAGCGTCCTGCCACTGTCGGCGATGCCGGTGTAGCGCTTCGGCGTTCCCTTCGTGAACTTGACCGCGGCGCTCGGCAGCATCGCGTTGACGCTGCCGCCCGCGCCGGAGCCCTTCTGGCAGTTGGTGCAGTGGCAGGCTCTCAGTTCCTTGATGTCCGCGTCCACGGTGTAGCGGATGGCGCCGCACAGGCAGCCGCCGGTGAGGGTGGGCATGGGTCTTCCTCCTGTTATTTGCCCTTCGGAGCATACAGCCGCCGCGCGCGTTCTTCATAGTCGCGGTAGCCGACGAAGTCTTCCAGCTCCTGCACGCGCTCGCGGTAGCCCGCGACCTTGTTCGCGTCGCGCGTGCGCCTGAAGGTCTCGAGCGCGGTGTGGAGCGCGTCGAACTGCACGAGCGTGGAGAGGCCGTAGTAGAGGACGATCGCCGCGCCCGCGCGCTCCTCGTCCTCGACCGTGCCCTGCGGCAGGTCCACGATCATGAGGGGCTTGTCCACGCGGCGGCGGATTTCGGCGAGCTGCGCGGGGCTGGCGCCGGTCGGGAAGACGAGGTCGGCGCCCGCGTCCGCGTAGGCCTGCAGCCTGCGCACCGCGTCGCCCAGCTCGCCGCCGATCCAGAGCGCGTCCGTCCTCGCGGCGATGAGGAAGTCCGCGTCGCTGCGCGCTTCCACCGCGGCGCGGATGCGCGCCGCGGCTTCTTCCAGCGAGCGCAGCCGCTGCGGCAGGCTCGTGTGCTTGCCCGCGCCTTCGTGGTCCTCGATGTGGATCGCGGCCACGCCCGCGCGCTCGAAGGCCTGCACCGTGCGCCACATGTTCGCCGGGTCGTTGAAGCCGCCCTCGGCGTCCGCGATCACGGGGATGCCGACCGCGCTCGCGATCGTGCGCGCCTGCGCCGCGAGGTCGTCGAGCGTAAGGAGGCCCGTGTCGGGCAGCGCGTAGCGGCTCGCCGCGGTGGCGTAGCTGCCGATGTAGGCCGCTTCGAAGCCGTGCTTTTCGATCAGCTTCGCCGAGAGCGCGTCGGTCGCGCCGGGGACGGCGATCGTGCGGCCGCTTTCTACGAGGGAACGCAGTTGCTGGCGGGAGGGGCTCACGCGGGGTCTCCTGCGGGGGGGTGGGGCAACTATAGCGCCGGCGGGAGGGGCCCCGTCCACCGGAATGGAGGCTCGTGCGTTGAAGCCATGGGAGATATCGCGTGGTTTGTGGCGCATACCGTTATAGGTATAGTGCGCATCATGCCAAGGAGAAGTAGGGCGGTCGACGCGGGCAGCGGCAACGTCTTCGCGGACCTGGGCTACGCCGACGCGAAGGAGCGCACGCTGAAGGTGCAGCTCGCGATGGAAGTGAACCGGCTGTTGAAGGCTCGCGGCACGACCCAGGCCGAGACGGCGGCGGCGCTGGGCATCCTGCAGCCGCACGTCTCCGATCTCGGGCGCTACCGGCTGGATCGCTTCTCCGTCGAGCGCCTGATGGGGTTTCTCGTCGCGCTGGGCCGCGACGTCGAGATCCGGATAAGCGCTCGGCCTGGCCGGGCAACGCGTGCGGGGGTGCGCGTTTCGCATGCGTCGTAGGGCAAAGGCTTGCCCCGCGCGCGTAGGGCGCCAGTAATCCCCGGGGCATTCGCTTTGGGGAGGAGACCCGCATGCGCGCCGCGAACACCCGTCCCTGGGACCGGGACGACACCGTCCGGCAGACGCTCGTGCGCGGCGCGCCGCAGGCGTACCGAGACCTCGCCGTCTTTCCGCTCGTCGCTCCCGTCAGCCCGCCGCCGCAAACGGCGACGGAATCTCGAAGAACTCCCCGCGCAGCATGACCGACGGCGGGATGCCGAATTCAGCTGGATCGAGCGGCGCTGCTCGGGGGAGTGGGCGAGGACGCGGCGCACGTGGTGAAGCACATCGCCGCATACGCGGGCGCGATCGATATCACGGATCGGAAGAGATTCGCCGACCAGCTCGACCGGCTTCTTGCGCGACAGGCGAAGGATCGAGCGCGCAATGAGGGGATAATGCGCTGACCCACAAAGGTCAGATTGAATTCTGCAATTCTTCGCGCCTTCGGGCGCGCCTCGCCGGCGGTCCCCTGGAATAGCGAAGAGTCGATCCGCGAGGAGCTCTTCAGCGTCGAGCGCCTCGAGCAGCACGCCGAGAGCCTCGCAGCCGCCCAGCGCGTCACTGCGAAGCCGATCGTCGGGCGCTCGCTCGCCCTCCGGCTGAAAGACAACGAGTCGGCATTGCTCGAGGCGTACCGCGCCATCGCCGGCGCGGTCGGCGAGGGCCGCTCGGTGACGCCGGCCGCCGAGTGGCTGCTCGACAACTACCACCTGGTCGACGCGCAGATCCGCGAGATCCGCGACGACCTGCCGCCCGGCTACTACCGCCAGCTGCCCAAGTTGGCGGACGGGCCGTTCGCCGGCTATCCGCGCGTGTTCGGCGTGGCCTGGGCCTTCGTCGCGCACACCGACAGCCGCTTCGAACCCGCGATGCTGCGCCGCTTCGTGCGCGCCTACCAGCGCGTCCAGCCGCTGAGCATCGGCGAGCTGTGGGCGGTGGCGATCACGCTGCGCATCGTGCTCGTGGAGAACCTGCGGCGTGGGGCGCGGCGCATCGTGCTGAGCCGCGCGGCGCGCCAGGAAGCGGACGCCCTGGCCGACCGGCTGCTGGCCCCGGATGCGCCCGCGGCCGAGTCGATCGCCCCGATCCTCAGGCACCACGAAAGAGCGCCTCTGCCGGAGTCCTTCGCCGTCCAGCTCGTGCAGCGGCTGCGCGACCAGGATCCGAAGGCGACGCCCGCGCTCGCGTGGCTCGAGGAGCGCCTGGCCGCCCAGGGCAAGACCGTGGAGCAGATCGTGCACGACGAGCACCAGCGCCAGGGTGCGACCAACGTGACGGTGCGCAACATCATCACCAGCATGCGGCTGGTGTCCGACGTGGACTGGCCCGAGCTGGTGGAGAGCATCAGCCTCATCGACGACACGCTGCGCCCGGCGAGCGGCTTCGCGCAGATGGATTTCGCGACGCGCAACCTGTACCGCAACGCGATCGAGGAGCTCGCGCGGGGCGCGCAGCGCCCGGAGCTCGAGATCGCGCGAGCGGCGCTCGCGGCCGCAAGCGGAACTGGCCGCTCGCGGGATCCCGGCTACCACCTCGTCGCCGGCGGGCGCCGCGCTTTCGAAGCGAAGGTCGGATATCGCGCGTCCCTGCGCAGCTTGCCCGGCCGTCTCGGCGTCAGGCTCGGCATCGGCGGCTATATCGGCGCCGTCGCCGTGGTCGCCGCGATCGTTCTCGCCTTGCCGCTCTACGCACTGGCGGGGCTCGGCGGCGCGTGGCTCGGCGTCCTCGCGGCGCTCGGGCTGATCCCGGCGATCGATGCGGCGATGGCGCTCGTCAACCGCGCGGTCACGCGCGGGTTCGGTGCGACGCTCCTGCCCGGGCTGGCGCTGCGCGAGGGCATCCCTGCGCACCTGCGCACGATGGTCGCGGTGCCGATCCTGCTCACCACCCAGGACGAGCTGGAAGAGCAGATCGAGCGCCTGGAGATCCACCACCTCGCCAGCCCGGAGAGCGAGCTGCATTTCGCACTGCTCTCGGACTGGAAGGACGCCGCCACCGAGACCGTCGAGGGAGACGAGGCGCTCCTCGACGCGGCCGCCGCGGGCATCGCGCGCCTGAATCTGCGTTACGGCCCGGCCGCCGGCGGCGACCGGTTCCTCCTCTTCCATCGCCGGCGGCTCTGGAGCGAAGGGCAGCGGCGCTGGATGGGATGGGAGCGCAAGCGCGGCAAGCTCCACGAGCTCAACCGCCTCCTGCGCGGCGCGACCGATACGACCTTCGTGGGCGCAGGCGGGCCCTTGTCCGCGCCGCCCGCCGGCGTGCGCTACGTCATTACGCTCGACGCCGATACACGCATGCCGCGCGAGGCGGCGCGGCGCCTCGTAGGGAAGATGGCGCATCCGCTCAACCGTCCGCGCTTCGATGCCGCCACGCGGCGCGTCGTGGAGGGCTACGGCGTGCTGCAGCCGCGCGTGACGCCTTCCTTGCCGGTCGGCCGCGAGGGGTCGCTCTTCCAGCGGATCTTCTCCAGCATGAGCGGCATCGATCCCTACGCCGCTGCGGTGTCCGACGTGTACCAGGACCTGTTCGGCGAAGGCTCCTTCACGGGCAAGGGGATCTACGACGTGGACGCCTTCGAAGCCGCGCTCGAGGGCCGCGTGCGCGAAGGCACGCTCCTCAGCCACGATCTTTTCGAAGGGACGTTCGCGCGCGCCGGCCTCGCCTCCGATATCGAGGTGGTGGAGGAGTTTCCGTCGCGCTACGACGTCGCCGCCGCGCGCCAGCACCGCTGGACTCGCGGGGACTGGCAATTGCTGCCGTGGATCATCGGGCTCGCCGGCGCGCTGCCGCTGATCGGCCGCTGGAAGATGTTCGACAACCTGCGGCGCTCGCTCTCGGCGCCGGCGAGCGTCCTTGCGCTGGTCGCTGGATGGGCGCTGCCCCTGCAGGCGGCCGCGCTCTGGACCGGCTTCGTCGTCTCGACGATCGCCTTGGCCACGCTGGTACCGCTGCTCGCCGCGATCGTGCCGCACCGCGCGCGCACCACGATGCGCAGCCACCTGCGCGCCCTCGCCGCGGACGTGCAGCTCGCCTTGTCGCTGACCGCATTGCTTCTCGTGTTCCTCGCGCACCAGGCCTGGCTGATGGGCGACGCGATCGTACGCACGCTCTATCGCCTGCTGGTGAGCCGCCGGCACCTGCTCGACTGGGTCACGGCGGGCCAGGCGACGGTGAGCCGCGAACTCGATCTCGCCGGGTTCTACCGGCGGATGAGCGGGGGCGTCGCCATCGGCATCGCGGCCGCGCTCGTCCTCGGGTGGCTCGGCAGCGACGCCTGGCTGGTGGCGGCGCCGTTCGTGCTCGCCTGGATCGCCTCGCCCGCCATCGCCCGCTGGACGAGCCTGTCGCCGCGCGTCGCCGGCCGCCTGCCGATCTCGTCCGCGGAGGCGCGTGCCTTGCGCTTGGTGGCGCGCCGCACCTGGCGCTTCTTCGAGACCTTCGTCACGGCGACGGACCACTGGCTGCCGCCGGACAATTTCCAGGAAGACCCCAGGCCCGTCGTCGCGCATCGCACCTCGCCCACCAACATGGGCGTGTACCTGCTGTCCGCGGTGAGCGCGCGCGACTTCGGCTGGGCCGGCACCGCCGAGACCGTGGAGCGGCTGGAAGCGACGCTCGCGACGATGCAGGGCCTCGCGCGGTTCCGCGGGCACTTCTTCAACTGGTACGACACGCGCGACCTGCGGCCGCTCGACCCGCAATACGTCTCGTCGGTGGATAGCGGCAACCTGGCCGGGCACCTGGTGGCGCTGGCGAACGCCTGCCGCGAATGGATCGGCCGCCCGTTGCCGGAGGCCGAGCTGCTCGCCGGCATCGAAGACAGCCTCGAACTCGCGCGCGAAGCCGTGCAGGCGTGTCCCGAAGACCGCCGCACGCAGACCATCACGCGGCAACAGCTCGTCGAAGCGCTCGATGCGCTGGGCGCCGCGCTTTCCCAGGGCATCGCGCAGGCCGGACCCCAGGCCGCGACCATGCTCGACATCGCGCGCACGCTGGCGAGCGAGCGCGGCGACGACGCTGGCGCCGAAATGCTCACCTGGGTGGAGGCCACGCAGCGCTCGATCGACAGCCATCGGCGCGACCGCGGACTGAACGGCGAGGACGCGCGAGCGCTGCAAGGGCGCCTGGCGGCGCTCGAGGCGACGGCGCGGGCGATGGCCAACGCGATGGAGTTCGGCTTCCTGCTCGACCCGGAGAGGAAGCTCTTGTCGATCGGCTACCGGGTCGCGGAGGGCGAGCTCGATCCGAGCTGCTACGACCTGCTCGCGTCCGAGGCGCGCCTCGCGAGCTTCGTGGCGATCGCCAAGGGCGATGTCGCCTCGCGCCACTGGTTCCGTCTCGGGCGCGCCGTCACGCCGAGCGGAGGCGGCGCGGCGCTCGTCTCCTGGTCGGGATCGATGTTCGAGTACCTGATGCCCTCGCTCGTCATGCGCGCGCCGGCCGGCAGCCTCATCGAGCAGACCAGCCGCCTCATCGTGCGCCGGCAGATCGCCTACGGCGCCGAGCTCGGCGTGCCCTGGGGTGTTTCGGAGTCCGCCTACCACGTGCGCGACCTGGAGCTTACCTACCAGTACTCGAATTTCGGCGTGCCGGGCCTGGGCCTGAAGCGCGGCCTGGGCGAGAACGCCGTCGTCGCGCCCTACGCCACCGCGCTCGCGGCCATGGTCGATCCGGGCGCGGCGGTGCGCAACTTCGCGCGGCTCGCCGCCCTCGGCGCGCGCGGCCGCTACGGCTTCTACGAGGCGCTGGATTACACGCCCACGCGCCTGCCCGAGGGCAAGGACGTGGCGATCGTGCGCGCCTGGATGGCGCACCACCAGGGCATGACGGTGGTCGCCCTCGCCAATGTGCTGCACGACGGGGCGATGCGCGCGCGCTTCCACGCCGAGCCGATCGTGCGCGCGACCGAGCTCCTCCTGCAGGAGCGCACGCCGCGCGACGTCGCCCTCGCGCATCCGAGGGCCGAGGAGGTCAGGACGGCGGCTACGGTGCGCGACCTCGAGCTGCCGGCAGTGCGGCGGCTCACCTCCGCGCACGGCGCCACGCCGGCGGCGCACCTGCTCTCGAACGGCAGCTACACGGTGATGCTGACCGCGGCCGGCTCCGGCTACAGCCGCCGGGGCGATTGCGCGATCACGCGCTGGCGCGAAGATGCCACGCGCGACGATTGGGGCACGTACGTCTACCTGCGCGACGCGCAGAGCGGCGACGTGTGGTCCGCGGGCCACCAGCCGGCCGGCGCCGACGCCGAGCGCTACGAGGTGACCTTCACCGAGGATCGCGCCGTGTTCCTGCGGCATCACGGCATGCTCGTCACCACGCTCGAGGTCGTGGTCTCGCCGGAGGACGACGCCGAAGTGCGCCGCGTGTCCGTGTCGAATGCGGGCGACGAGGCACGCGAGATCGACCTCACCTCCTACGCCGAGCTGGTGCTGGCGCCGGCCGCCGCCGACGCGGCGCACCCGGCCTTTGCCAAGCTCTTCGTGCAGACCGAGTACCTCGCCAAGGCCGGCGTCCTCCTGGCGACGCGGCGCCGCCGCTCGAGCGGCGAGCCGGAGATCTGGGCGGCGCACCTCGCCGTGGTCGAGGGCGAGGCGGTGGGCGAGCCGGAGATCGAGACCGACCGCGCCCGTTTCCTCGGCCGCGGGCGCGAGGTGCGCACGCCGATGTCGGTCG
>Ga0224510_10000387_pt1 | contig 35004 bp, 28 predicted proteins | sample SF_May12_sed_USG_FD_170161 | JGI IMG/M metagenome (GOLD analysis project Ga0224510, IMG submission 170161) | Sediment microbial communities from San Francisco Bay, California, United States - SF_May12_sed_USGS_4_1 | ecosystem: Environmental > Aquatic > Marine > Sediment | place: USA: California... | reverse complement strand
ACCGTCCGGGATTCTTTGCCGTCGGCCAGGCCTTGGCGATGGGCATACTTCCGAAAGGCCTACTCCTGAAAAGGTTGGGTGTCGATGGGGCTTGGGAGATATTCGGGCTTCCGAAGGCGATTTTCGCCGACAACGCCGGCGAATTCCGGGGCGACGACATCAAGGCCTTTTGTGAGGAGTACGGGATCGAGATTGCCTGGAGGCCTGTGGCTCGTCCTCAATTCGGCGGCCACATAGAACGGCTGGTCGGGAACCTCAACAATGCGATCCACAATCTGCCCGGCACAACCTTTTCCAATGTGACTGCCCGGGGGGATTACAATTCGGAAAGGGAAGCCGTGTTCACGTTCGCTGAGCTGGAAAAATGGATCGTGCATTACCTGGTCGAAATCTATCACAACAAAGTTCACTCCACCTTGGGGATGTCCCCCCGCAAGAAATATGAAGAAATGATCCTGGGAACCGATTCCATCACCCCAATCGGACTTCCTTCTGTCGTTGACGACGAGGAGCGCCTCCGGATCTCGTTGCTTCCTTCCTTTCGTAGAAGGGTCAACAGAGAAGGGGTGGTGAGCGAAGGCATACACTATTTTCACGACGTTCTCAGGAGGTACATAAGCCAGTCGGGCTCAAAAGCGAGCAAGGACAAATTCACGTTCCGGCAGGATCCGCGCGACATCAGCAGAGTTTATTTTTACGATCCCGGGTTGCGTCAATATTTCACAATTCCTTACCGGAACCTCGGTTATCCGCCCATGTCGATCTGGGAGCTGCGGGAAGTGCGTCGCAATCTTCGTGATAAAGGGTTGGGGAAACCGAACGAGCATCAGATATTTCAGGCCCATGAGAACTTGAAAAAACTTGAATTGGAGGCCGCAGCCAAGACCAAACTGGCCAGGCGCGGCGGCGAGGCGAAGAAGCAGCGAAAGGCAAGCCTGGCGGAAGAAAGAGACCATGCCGAAACACTCAAAAAAGAGGGAAAGGTCTCGCGCGGGGCCGTGGCCGAATCTATGGATGCCAAATTGGATGAGTTGTTTGCCAATGTCCAGCCGTTTCAGGGAATAGAGGTCCTGCGGGATCAAAAGAGGAACTATGAAGACTACTGATAAAGCTCATCTCGACAACCTTCTCCCTGAGGCGCAGGGGATCGTCGAAAAAAGCGACAGGGAGAGGATTGAGTATATCGAAAACGACAAATGGATTCCCTATCCGCGTGCGAATCAGATCCTCGAGAAGATGGATGCGCTCCTGAGAGCACCCAATAGGTCTAGAATGCCCAATTTGCTTGTCGTTGGGGACAGTAACAACGGGAAAACGAGCGTTGTTAAAACGTTCTGTCGCAACCATCCTCCCACCGACGGTCTCTTGGGAGACGCATATCCGGTGGTCTACGTCCAGGCGCCGCCTGTTCCGGACGAGCGAAGGTTTTATGATGAAATATTTTCCGTCTTGATGGTGCCGTTCCGTCACAGGGATGCGCCATCCCAGAAACTGGACGACATCAAATACTACTTTGAGAAGATCGGAACCCGGATGCTCATCGTCGATGAAATCCACAACGTACTCAGCGGGTCCATGATCAAGCAACGCGCATTCATGAACGCCCTGAAGAATCTTGGGAACAAGATGATGATCCCGATCGTGCTTGTCGGGACCAAGGACGCTCTTGTGGCCACCAGCACCGACATGCAGATCAGCAGCAGATTCAAGCCTATCCGGCTGCCCCTGTGGAAACTGGATATGGAGTATGCCCAAATGTTGGCCAGCATTGAGCAGACGTTGCCGCTCAAAAGGCCGTCCAACCTTACATCCAAGGAACTCGGCTCCGAAATACATCGGCTTTCCGAGGGGCAGATAGGGGAAATCGTCAGTGTTGTATCTGAAGCTGCGGTCATGGCCATCAAGAACGGCACGGAAAGGATAACCATGAAGGAGATCAAGGCCTGCGAGTTCATCCTTCCTTCCCAGCGGAGGACGCTGGCCGAATTGGAAGTTGTCTAGGATCGTCTACAAAATCCGGCGGAGGAAATACGCCGAGGCAGTGTTTCCGATCAAAATCCGGCCCCAAGACGATGAATTGCTCAGTTCCTGGCTCATTCGGGTTGCTCTTGCGCATCGGACGATGCCTACCACCTTCACCAATCTTTATCTCCCGGAAACCAGAAACAAGCTGTGGGCCTCAGACCTGGATCTCCATGCGGACAGGCCTCTTCTGGAGGTCTTGTCTCATAAGAGCGCCCTGTCGGTGGAAGAACTCCATTGTATGACCCTGCGGAGCTATGAAAGCGTACTGTTTGAGCATTTGTATGCGAAAAGCGGGGGGACACCCTTTATTCTGCCTTTGCAGATGCGAGGGCGATATCCAAAGAGCCGTGGTCTGCGGTTTTGCCCGTACTGCTTGCGGGAAGGCGAGCAGCCTTATTTCAGGAAGAAATGGCGTCTGTCGTTCTCAACCGCCTGCCTGACCCATGAATGTTTTCTGCTCGATGAATGTGGTCGTTGCGGTGCACCGGTAAGTCTTTACAAAGGGTGCAGGCAGGGACGTACTTCGCGTTGCAGTCGATGCGGATACGACTTGAGGCGGTGCAATTCATTCAAAAGGTTGCCTGATCGAGAGGGGTTGGAGGCCGTCCGGTGGCTTTATGGGATTGTTGACTCTGGTTACGTCATGCTCGATGGGGTGCCGGTATATTCGTTTCTTTTTTTCAGGGTGTTGCACCATTTTTGGAAGGTTGTTTGCGTATGGGGAAGGGATATCGGTGTGTTTGGGGCCGACGGAGACCCTTTTGGTGAAGGTACGGTAAAATATTGGAACAAAGCGCCAATAGAATCACAGTATATAGCTTACGCAGGATTGGTGCGGTTGTTTCGGGAGTATCCGGAGAGTTTTGCGGCTTTTTGCAATGGGAATGACTTTGGCAGGACAGAATTGACAAAAGACATGATGGGTGTGCCATTTTTCTATGAAAATTTGTGTCATCGACTATTTGTCACCGATCATCCAGTTTGAAGAGCTGTTCCTCAAGAAGGCCGCGTAGGGTTATTTGTTTTTCTGTCCACTATTGTGCAGGCAGACCATCTTGGGTCAGATCGTCGCTACCCTTTTGGGGGTGAGAATTGAAAAAATGCGTTATCGACATCTGAAACATCCATAATGGCCCCTAGCGGTCGTCGAAAGCTGCATCACCCAGGGCATTGCAACAATAGATCATGCGTATCTGTTGCATGCCCGCCGTGAAAAGCCCTGAATCTTCTCGCCAGTGCCCCCCCCAAAAAAGTAGGAACATTTTTTCTCTGTAACCAACTGTCTTCAAAGAAGAAAATACTTGTATTGCTCCATGCTGTCAGGTAGACAGATAATGCTTTGGGTAATTTGGGTCGGCATTATATGGCAAGCTATGTAATAGCTGGCCCCCCTATGGGATGCAAAGTATCTATTTAAAGAAAAAATATACAACTCCCACTCATATTAGGTCGATTTGTAAGATGGGAATAAGGCGGAAAATTTCACTTTGCGCTTGCTCGATAGTGAGTGATATTGTTATGGCTTAAAGAGAAATGAAACGTGCTAATATTTCAGGAAGCATTGAAGTCAATGGATGAGGGCGAAACACCATCCATCTTGTTAGCAAATGGATTTTTCCAAGCGTGGTCTGCAGACATTTTCAACTATGTTAACTTATTGGATGCAGCAAATTTCGGCGCGCGAAACGGCGTTTGCAGGGGAACTCATTGAACACATCAAAACATATGGGGGCGTTAATCCCTATGTGTAGAAGGTCTACCCTGTCAATCTACCTGGCATGCGCGAAAGCGGCAGAAATAGGCGACAAAATCAAGTCATCCCCGGAGCAACCGTGAGCGTCCGCTCCATCAGGCCCCTGCGCGTTCTTTTCGCTTGGGGCAGGATGTGTTTTCCGTTCTTTGTCGGGGGCGATGGTCTATTGGTGCACCACGCCCTCACTGGTGGAGTACGCTGGCACGATTGGGTGTGTCGGTCGATTGGCACCTTTGACGGCGGGCCCTCTCCTAAGTCTTTTTCGGAAATTCTCGCGATGCTTGATTCAATGGCGATACCTAGCCGAGTCGTCGCGACCGAGCCTTCTCGCGATGTTGCCGCCAGCACGATTTACTACAACTTAGACCAATATCCCTGTTCGATGGTGGCGCACGCGTCGCTGGCCGTTGCCGTGCGGCGTGCGATTACCGAGTTTGCGCCGGATATCGTTGTGACGGCTGAGGAGGACGCGGAGGTTGTCATCGATGTAGCTCGTGAGAAGGGGGTGCCATCAGCATTTCTCTTGTTTCATGCGGGATGGAGCAGGGAGAGGATGGTGGATGTGTCGGCTAGGACAGACTTGGTCGTGTTCGACTCGGAGTTTCTTCTTGAGCGTTACCAGAAAGGGCTGTTGTGCCCGTCATGTCGAATCTATCCGCCATTCAACTGGAAGGAATGGCGTGCCAAGAGATCTTCCTATCGTTATGTATCTATGGTGAATCCTTCCCCGGAGAAGGGTGTGAACATCTTTCTCGCAATTGCTGGCGCTCTTCCGTCCCAGGACTTCCTTATTCAGGGAGGTTGGCACCCATTAGCAGTCAGACTTGATGATACTCCGAATGTGACCTATCGCCCTCGCGATTTTGCCAGACTAGGAAACGGTATGGAGCATTTTATGGGCAATACTCGTGTGCTGCTTGTTCCTTCACAGATGGATGACGCGCTCCCAACCGTGGCCATTCAGGCTCTTCATAATGGCATCCCGGTCATCGGCAGCCGGAAGGGTGGAATTCCCGAGGTCATTGGGGATGGAGGAATTTTGGTTGACGACTATGGCCAACCGGAGGCGTGGGTCGCCGCGCTCACGCGCCTGGATTCCGAGCCTGACAGTTACGGGCTTGCGAGTCGACAGGCTCGTCAGTCTGCTGCTCGGTTTTCCTATCGTCGTGAACTAGGGCACCTGGACGCCACGTTGCGCAGGCTCATTGGGCGACGTCATCGCCCGGTTCCTGGATGGAAATCCGAGAAATGACCGCTAACAGTCGGATAAAATGTCGAAAACAAGAAGACGTGTCCGATTTGGACAAAAGAACAGCTAAAGCTATTTTTTGTGATGGACACAGGAATGCCCATGCTAATGGCTGGGCAGTAAGTTTTTAGCTGGTTCCGAATGGATAGCCATAATGCAAACTGAGAATGGAATGCAAATTATAGGTATCTCTGGAGATTGTGAGCACGGAAGTGCTGTGGCGCTTATTCGGCAAGGAGAATTGGTCTATGCGGAGTCCGAAGAGCGCCTGTCTCGTATCAAGTGTGACGGGGCCTTTCCTCATCGTGCTCTGGAGCAGGCGATGTCCCGCGTTGGAGGCGAGCGCGAACAGCTATTTTTTGCCGCGCCGGGCATTCCGTTGCTGTCCTCAGTCTTGAACCAATACCACGAGGTGGGCGAGTTGTCCACCGCGCTCCGCCATTTGGCAGGGTTTGACATGGAACTCTTGGCCGCAGCTCAACGTTGGGCAGCTCATGTTGAGCGGGTTGAACATCACTTGGCTCATGCCAGATGTGCCGCCTATTGCGCGAGTCTTTCTGACGGGCTTGTGTTGACAGCTGATGGACAGGGAGACGGCGTCTCAATCGCAGTGTGGAAGTGCCGCGAAGGTATGCTGGAGTGTAGCTGGCGCAACTCTCTACAGGACGGCTCGGTTGGCTTTTTCTTCGCAGCTGTTACTGAGTACCTTGGATATCGACGACTGCAAGATGAGGGGAAGGTCACCGCGCTCGCAGCTTCTGGCGTTCGTCGATCCGCTTTGGTAGATATTATGAAGCGTGCAATCGAATTGAGAGTATTTCGCGGAAGTCCTACTATCTACGTAAATCCGAGTCTGATCGGAAGTTGGACGCTCCACAGTCCTCTCCCGACGTCGAAGTTCGCTCAAGTGCTCCGGCCGTTTGCAGCAGCAGATATTGCGTTGGCCGCGCAAGAGCGCCTTGAGCAGGTGATGTTGGATCTGGTTCCTGCCTTCATCGATAAGTCTGGTTGCCAGGATATGGCGGTGGCTGGAGGACTTTTTGCTAACGTTGGATTAAATCGACGTCTCGGGGAGCTGTCGGTTCGTCGGCTTTTTGTAGCGCCACCTATGGGTGACGAGGGACTCGCAATCGGTGCTGCCATCGAGGTGGCACTTCGCCACGGTGAACAGCTCCAGAGTTGTCCGCCAATGTTTTTGGGGTGTGACGTTGACGTCGTTGATGCTGAGCAATCATTGGGCCGACATCCAACTATTGAGCTTCATTCGGACTCTGCTTCAGCAATCGCATTGCTTTCTGCCCATCTGCTCGCTCGAGGTGAAGTGGTGGCGAGGTGCGCGGGCTTAGCCGAATTCGGACCTCGTGCTCTTGGCAACCGTAGCCTGCTGTACCGCCCCGACGATCCGAGTTGCCGCGAATGGCTCAACCGCAATCTCGGCCGCGATTCAGTGATGCCCTTTGCCCCTTGCGTACGATTGGAGGATCTGAATGAGGTTACACATGCGGATTTCGAACGACTTGGCGGTCTGGAGACCATGACTATCGCCGTCCCCGCTACTATTGGCTTCCAGCAATGTTGTCCAGCCGTAGTTCATAGGGATGGAACCGCACGCATTCAGGTTGTTGTCCGCGAGAAGGCTCCGCAACTTTGGGATATCCTTGCATATTTCCACAGCCTTACCGGTCTCCCCGCACTACTCAATACCAGTTTGAATCGTCACGGCGAGCCAATTTGTAGATCTCTCGATGACGCTATTGTCTGTGCGGTAACAAGCGGTGTCGACTTCATTATTGCCGCTCCGACCGTATTGCTGCATCGAAAGTCTCGCGCTGAAGACGTAAATTCCTTGAGTTTACGAATAGCTAATGGTTGATCACGGCATTGATGTATCAGTAATTATTCGATTTCGAAATGAGGCAGCGTTTCTTGAAGCTGTCTTCATGGCTGTCCGGTGTCAGCGTCTGGAGGGACGAGTTGAGATCGTGGCCGTGGACGATGGGTCGCAGGATGGCTCTTATGCTATTGCTGAGCGATATGCGGATAAAATCCTAAAAATTGATGCATACAGACCTGGAAAGGCGTTGAACTTTGCGATTCAAGAGGCTCGTGGGAAATACATCGCTGTCTTGAGCGGGCACACTATCCCAGCAGACTGCTACTGGCTGACGCGTCTGCGAGCCTGTCTGGATCATCCTCGGATTGCAGGCGCGTATGGGGGGCAGGTATATAACATTCACTCAAAGTTTCTTGATAAGCGGGTGCTAGACATCTTTTCGACACTTGAGCCGCGCATCGAAACGCAGAACTCGGATTTTTGGAATGCGAACGCAATGTTCTCTCGGGCTACATGGGAGGTTCAGCGTTTTGACGAGACGGTTTACGAGTTGGAGGATCACTATTGGACGAAGCTCTTGTTGTCAAGGGGTTATGAAGTGCGCTTCGAACCTAGGGCACTCGTCTATCACTACAGCCACATCGCTCGACTGGATCGCGAATTCTTACCGGCGTCGTCGCTCGATAAACGCGAGAGGATCGCGGGAGCAATCGCAGACCTTGAAAGACCAGACGCGGACTGGCCGCGAGTTATGGTAGCGGGTATGACGCTCAGTAGTCTGACCAGAAGTCCAGATGTGCGATGTGCTGTTGACGCGATTGGCCGCCAGCTTGTTCAGCATTGGGATTTTGACGTTCGGTGGCGTATGGCGCAGGCACTGGGGAAAATTCCGCTGCTAGAATCGGTCGACTATCTTGTTTATGCGCTGCAAGATCCTTCACTTTATCCGCGCGACGAGGCAGCGTGGTCCCTCGCCCGTATCGGGGCCATTGCTATGCCTCGATTGGAAGCAATTGTTGCGTCGATTCCTGTATCCTCACGCCCTTTTGCCGCGCTCGCGTTAGGCCTTTCGGGAGGTACAACGTCTGCGCGAGCCGCAATCGCGATTCTCGGTGGTGAGTTGATTGCTGGTGACGCCAAGCGTCAGCGTGATGCTGCCTATTTTGCTGGTGAGATCGCGGATGTTTATGGTGCCAAGACGCTGGTCACGGGACTTCATCCACTACTCGACGGAGAAGCTGATCTTTGTAGGGTTGGTAGCTGGGCACTCGGCTGTTTTGCGGATGGCGTGGACTCCGGTATAGACTTCGGCAGGATTGGTGATCTCGCGGACTCGCACTGCGATCCGCTGGTGCGGTTTGAAGCAACGGTGGCGATCGGTAAGCATGCGCGAGCGGTGCGTGATCGCGCGACGATCTGTATGCTCATGGCTAAATGCAGTGATTCAGATGCGCGGGTCCGGTACGGCGCTACTCAATCGCTTCGCCTGCTTGCTGAGGATGGGGTGGGTTTTTCGACGTGTGTTTTGAACGACGATGATCCAGACTTAGGCGTTCGTTTCGAGGTTGCACTGATTCTGGCGGAGTGTGGTCGGGATAATCGGCACACATTCGGCTTTTTGTAGAAACGAGGTTGCTGATGAAAAAGAGAATTTTGGATTTATGAATTCAACGTCAGTTTTTAACCAACTGGCCTCGCAGGGCGGAACACCGGTGCGGGACAGCTTTCTTCCGTTCGCTATTCCTTCGATCGGTGCACGAGAAAAGGAGTTGGTGCTCGAGACGTTGGAATCGGGCTGGATAACGACTGGGTTTCGGGCGCAGGAACTAGGTGATCGCGTTGCCGAGCTTGCGGGTGCGCGCTACGGACTCGCCGTCAATTCAGCCACCGCAGCGCTGCATCTGGGGCTCATCGTTTGTGGTGTGCGACCGGGTGATGAGGTGATCATACCCACGTACACATTCGTCGCGTGCGCCAACGTAATTGAAAACATGGGTGCGCGTCCTGTACTCGTCGACATTGAACCCGATACGCTATGCGTCAGCCCACAGGCAGTTGAGGCTGCGCTCTCGCCGCGCACACGCGCTATCATGCCGGTCGACATCGGTGGACACCCTGCAGATATTGATGCAATTAAGGCAATTGCCTTGCCACGCGGCATCCCGCTCGTTGAGGACGCCGCGCACGCGCTGGGTGCCGCGACAAGTGATCGTCCTGTAGGCTCGCAGGCTACGGTTACTGCGTTTTCTTTCTATGCCACGAAGAATCTCACCACAGGCGAAGGGGGAGCCGCGGTCACGAATGACGAGGATCTGTACGAGCGCATGCGCTCGCTGTCGCTCCACGGCATGAGTCGCGACGCATGGCGGCGCCATACCGACAAGGGCTCGTGGTATTACGAAATCAACGAGTCTGGCTACAAATACAACCTGAGCGATGTGCTCGCCGCCATCGGCGTGGGGCAGTTGGAGCGGTTCGCCGAAATGCAAGCATGGCGATGCAAGCTGGCCGCTCTCTACGACTACCTGCTCGGCGATATTCCAGAGGTCCGTCGGCCGATGGTGCGCCCCGGGGCTACCCACGCGTGGCACTTGTACGCAATCGCACTCAAGCTTGAGCGGCTTATGATCGATCGAGCATCATTCATCCGCGAACTTAAGATGGAGAATATCGGCAGCTCGGTGCACTTCATCCCGATTCACCTTCATTCGCACTTCCGCACCAGTCTTGGGTACGCCGAAGGCATATTCCCTGTCGCTGAGCACGCCTACGCTGGTGCAATTTCTCTGCCGCTCTATCCCGGCATGACCGAACGTGACGTCTCAGATGTGTGCGCCGCAGTGCATAAAATCGTCACGCATTACCGTCGCTGATCAGGTGTCCAGTTTAAAAAGATATGGGTTTGATAGAAGTAAAAGGACAACTTCTTTAGTGCGTAGTAATGAGATAGTTAACTAAAAAAAAACGGGAAAAATGGCTAATGTGAGAATGATTTAAAAAAATGACTGGCCAATTGTATCTAAAGGTCGTAGATTGACTTCTAGCGGAACAGCATGTCACCACTTCGTGTCCTTGGAGAAGAAGGGAAATGGCAATAACATACAGTCCATTGAGATACCCAGGAGGGAAATCTTCCCTCAGCCCTTTTCTTGCCCAAGTCGTTCAACTCAATGGACTTGAAGGGGTATCATATGTCGAGCCCTATGCGGGGGGGGCCGGGGCAGCTCTTACTCTTTTATTTAAAGGCGTCGTGGATCGGATAATAATTAATGATTATGATCCGGTGATTTATGCTTTTTGGTCCGCTATCCTGAATAAAACGGAAGAGTTTGTTCAACGGGTATCAACTATTGCATTAAATATCGATGAGTGGCATCTTCAGAAAGAAATCCTGAAATTTCATAAAAAATATGATTCTTTCGAGGTAGGATTTGCGGCGTTCTATATGAATCGATGCAACCGCTCAGGCATACTCGCTGCGGGTCCGATTGGCGGTCAACACCAATCCGGTCAGTATACTCTTGGTGTTCGCTTTAATCGTGAGAGTCTCGTTAGAAAAATTAGAAAAATTGCCGAATATAAAAATAATATTCATATATACAACCTTGACGCTATTGATTTGATTAAGGATGTGATTCCAACCATTGAAGGGCCAAAGTTTATATATCTCGACCCCCCATATTATGAAAAGGGTAAGCAGTTATATTTAAACGCATATGAGCATGAGGATCACGAAAATCTTGCATGGGCCGTTTCTAAAATAGACTCATCAGATTACTGGATTTTAACATATGATGATGTGTCAGCAATTCGAGAACTTTATGATAGCAATATCACATCGACATATTCTTTAAATTATTCTGCCCATCACGCAAGAAAAGGAAGCGAGTTGTTGATCGCCCCCCGTAGAGTCTTGCTCCCCTGCCAAGTGGATATTACATACGGCTTGTCCTAATTTTCTTCCTCCAAAATAAGATCCAACAGCGGTTCAATTTGGCTCCAAAAGTTACGAAGATCGTCTTTTGTTGGCTTACCATAGTCTCCATGAACATAATCATTTAATGTTTCGATGTGGATAAACGACCCGCTATCTCCTGCTGTGAATCTTTTAATTTTATCGCATGTGGCCTGGTCTGGAAACCAATCCGGATGTTTGTTATATATATTTTTAATCCGGTCTGTTAATCCATACGTGCGACCTTTGTTGGATTTGGTTTGATCTAATTTCCCATTAATATCATATAGCCGCTGAACAGTTAGATCTAAGATTGTTCTGAGCAGTAAGCCTCCGGCATGGGGATGACTGGAAACAGCCATTTTTTGTCCTTCAATAATTAGTTCATTTAGCTTATGCATGCCGGTGTTAAAACTCATCGTCTCAGAAATTAACCGCTCCATTTTTTTGCTAGATTTTGGTTTGCGTGGAGCGTCTTTTTCTTTTTCGGCTTCTTTTGGGTGCACCTTGAATTCACTTTTTTCTGTTTTCCCTGATGCTATTTCGGCAAATAGATTTTCGATATATTTATTCCGTATTTTAACGTCATCGTGTGTACGATGAGTTACGGTTTTGGCGTGAACTTCTTTAAATATTCGCAAGATGATTTTAAAGAATTCTTCTTGAGGAATTCCGAATTGTAGCTTCGCTCCATTTAATTGTAGCTTGGATAAATCGGAAAAACGTTTGGTTTCAATGATTCTGGCCACCGTGGAAGTCGGAAATTTCTCGGAAAGATAATTGTCTTTTAGCGTATCTTCAATATCTCCCGAGCGTATCATTTCTCTTATAAGCATGGTGATGGCTGCCGTTCTTACCTCAGTTATAGTCACGGAGTAGCGTGTTGCTATTTGCTCGTGAGGAACACCTTTCAGAACATCACCTGCAAGGAATCGCATTTTCATAATGCGTTGCCATGGTTTTGTCATTTCAGCCCCATGGCGGGCGATTAAAATAGGGGCAGCGTCTTCCTTGGATGGGGCAATATACATAGCTAACTTTTCCCATTGAGCAGGATCGATATCTTCAGCAAGACGGGAATAAGAGTGTTTTTTCCTTGGCGGGGCTAAATCGGGATTCCGTAATAATTTTAGTGCGGTAATGCGACGATTTCCCTCAACAACAACGAAGTTTCGGCCCTCTTTGACTACAATCGGAACTTCATTGATGAAAAATCCGTTTTTAACTATGCTTTGTGCTATTTCGAGAATTTCGAATTCATTAACAAGATAGTGAATGATTGCGGTTTGAGATTCATTGAGCATATCCTCAGGGAGTCGAGGGTTTTGTTTGTCCAACCGTAAAGCATCCACTGATAATTTGCGTAATTCCCAATCGGAATAATCGATCATGGTTCTCCTTAATATTTAGAATTTGATTCAGGTTGAAGACTTTGATGATTTTTGTCAATCTTCCAAGTCAAAATTATTGATACAAATCCCAATGTGTACCATTAAACACCTCGCTGTCGGTCGGTGTAATGACATTTGAAGGAATATCATTGAGGTCTACTCCGTCGACTTGGAATCTCTCTACCGTTTCGTCAAACTCAAACAGTTTGTCTATGGTCTGGTTCGATTGAAATCTGTGCAAAAGTACACCTAACACGGGTTTTCCGAAAACAAAAGATGGAATCGACTCCATTATCTTTTCGGTTCGTCGTCGTTCCACATCTTTGCCCTCAAGGGTTTCAGCCGCTATGTGGATGATTGATGGCTTGTCTTTTGGAACCTGCTTTACAGCATCAGCTAGATGTGTCGTTACGTCACGCGCCTTTTTGTTGATTGCGACTTCAGAGTCAAATTCACGTGTGAAACCGCAGGCAAATCCAATTTTTTCAATGTAGGCTCCCAGTACGGGGGCCTCGCAGTCAACCACATGGCTGGCCTTAACAATGGGGAGAATTGTTACCGAAGAATTCATTGGTGCCCAATCGCCCCCAAGTAGACTGCTCAGCATGGAGGAGGGCATTTTTACACGATACTGCTCCATATGACGCTGTACTGCGTGATGGTCAATAGGTCGCGCATGAATAGTGGCATCTGGACTATCGTGAATGAGCCTTTCACCACGGCCAATCGGTAAGGTCTCCTGAAGAATTCGAGCCAGAAAGTCTGAAGGAAGGTTGCATGCTTCGACATGAAACGTGCCTTTCAACCAAATCCACTGATGCTTTTCAAGCAACACCGGCACGGCTGCATCCCATAGTCGCAGAAATTCATTGCGCTCGTTTTCTGCATACATACCCCGCCGTTCTTGTCGTTTGCATTCGATATAAAGCTCTTTCCCGTCCTTGTAGGCAACCATATCTGGGGTTTTTGTTGACTTCTGCTCCAGAAACTCGACATCCCACCCGCTCATGGCATATGACAAGGCGACCAGGATTTCGAAAATCAAACCATCCGGTGCGGTCTTGTATTTGTAGAGTACTTCATCGATTTTTTGCTCTAGCCCTTTTACTTTGGACGCATATAGCCAACGCTCTCCAATACCGACAAGGAATGGGAGAATCCGTTGAGCCTGACTTGTGTCCATGCACAACGGATCGTTCAATGATTGCTCACACAAGAAAAGATACCAACCGATTTCGTCAGCTCGGACCCGAATGGGATCTGCTTTTTCCAAGCCAATCCCGGCCGCCGGAAGGGCATCCAGATATTCAAGTATACGTCCTCGGCGTATGTGCCAATTTTTTGTTGATATACGGGCAAGAAATGCTGTCAATCCCGTCAGCAATGCAGTTTTGGTGCGTTCGTCCATATAGCCAAGCTGCCGTGCGAGTAGCTCTTTGTCGCGCTTGATGGCCAACCGCCTACGTTCCTCAAGGGAACCCCTCCTTTTGGCTTCACCCATAGAAAAACCCCGTTCTTTTAAGGGCAGATGGAGTCAAGCCATAGGGAGGGGATGGAAACAATAGTGCTGAGTTAGGGGGTAATATGGCGTCTTCTCCAGGGAGACTTTCCGTCTGGGCTGAAATTTTTAAGATAATCCGCCAAGATGTTATCTGTTTCTTGGATTGTATAGATAACATTTTTTTTATATTCATTTAATATCCATATTTTTATATATTTTGCAGCTCTACCCCTGTGCGCAATATCACCCCGTGCTGTCACAAAATCATCTATTTTCTTTTTTCCCAATGTCCATTGATCTGAGATGTTTTTTATTCCTACCGTTATTTTGAAGAGTTCGTCCACAACAGGGCTTTTGGGCGTGTTTAATTTTTTTGTAAGTACGTCAACGTGGCTAATATAAATTTCTTTCCAGCCATCGCCAGACAACTCTAATGGTTTCAGTTCATGTTTTGATGTTTTAACACTGTTTGAAATTTCTTTTTGTACTTGCTTCGGCAAATCTTTAGGAGAGTTGTTTTTATTGCAAAGAAATTTTGCGGATTCGATGGCTACCTCTTCTAGGTAGAGCTCCCACGCAGCACACAACATAAATACGCCACTTCTTGTTAGGTGGCCCAAGCCTCTTCTGCCTCCGCCTTCATGGTTTAGGCGGCTATGGGTCTCAATCAGGCGAGTTACGTCAAACATCAGATTGTATTCGAAATCTAGTAATGATTTTGAGGGCATTGAGGCAACCAGGTTGGATTTGTTGATTATATGCAGCAGTTCCGGGATCAGTTGTGGTGGCTGCCCCTTTTTCGCCAAAATCGAAAAAACATAGACCCATTGAAGATACCATAAACATCACCTGCGCCTAACAATTTGTCAATACGTGAAAATTACGGGTCTTCTTTGAGTTGATTTATAGGTGGTCTGCGGCTTTTTCTTCCCGGGGTTCATTTTGTTGCCTTCCTCCAGGCTTCGTTCGTCCAGTGTCATGAGTCCAACTGTCCGACCGTACTGGCTGAGGACTAATAGGCCGAGGCTTTTTTCGAGTTGATCTGTAACCGTTCTGCCTCTTTTTCTTGCCTTCTTTCGCAAGCGATTTTAAAAGCCTTTTCCTTCCCGTGTCTCAAGATGGAGACCGTAGTTTTCCCTTGTTTGCCTTGAAGGGTAACCCAGCTCACCTCGTATCTGTTCAATTTTTCGTTGAGCCGTACCCCCACAACCCCTGCATTCGTATTGCTCCTGGTGACGATGTTTCTGTCTGTCCTGGGTTTGCCAATCTCCCTTTCCGTGGAATCTCGCCAGGCGATGGCTGCAAGCAGGCTGGCGGCTCGGCCGCCATGCTTCAGATCGGAAAAAAGTTTTGCATGGATTTTTCCGTTAAACCGTACCCGCACATACCAGCCATAGGTACGCTTTGAAGCTTGGTCAACACGGGCAATATCCTTGTGTTTTTCAGCTTGGTTTTTCACGCAGCACTCCCTATCATTTTTAATGACTCAATAACCTGCTGTCTTAACAATGGCGGGAGCACTCACCACCGGCAGTTCATTCCAAGAGGTCGTGTAGGATGGCGACCTCCTTCCTTGTTTATTTTTCCAAGGCTGCAGGAGTCCCGCTGCGGCACTGTGTAGGGTATCTCTACCCCATCTTCGGTTAATCTTGTCTACGGCGCTCATGAGCGATTCCTGCCCTTTTTGTGGGGCATAGAAAAGATGGCCCTGCACGTGGCTGGCTGAAACCAGATCCAAGAGTACTACCCCGACCTTCTGGTAGGCGTAGCCGGGGCGGTAGAGCTGCTGCAACACGTCGGCGGCATAGTGGATCAGTTCCAACGTTGAGGAGGTGTGGATTGGCAGGGTGACGGTCTTGCTGTTGGCGTACTGCGGATCACCTTCCCTGAATCGGTTGGTGGTGAGGTAGACCTGGACACAACCGGTCTTCATCTTCTCTGTCCGCAGCTTTTCGGCGGCAATGGCGATATAGGAGGAAAGCGCCTCCTTGAGCCAGGCAAGGTCGGTGACAGGCTGGCCAAATGATCGGGAGCTGGTGATGGACTTCCTGGGAGAGGGGATATCCTCCAGAGGCAGGCAGGAAATCCCGCGCAGCTCCATGGCGGTGCGCAGTCCGGTCACGGTCAGGTGTTTGCGCAGCCAAGTATCATTGCCGTTCTTTAGGTCCAGGGCAGTGCGGATACCACAGGCAAAGAGCTTCTGGCTCTGGCGTGGGCCAATGCCCCAGACATCCCCCACCTCGATGGTGGCCAGCAGGGCATCGAGTCCCTGATCCGGTAGAATAAACACTCCGCCATGCTCTGGGCGCTTCTTGGCGATCCGGTTGGCGATTTTGGCCAGGGTCTTGGTGGGGCCAAAGCCGATGGACACCGGGATGCCAACCTGTTTCTTAACTGTGGCTCGGAGATGGCGGCCGTTCTCAAGCAGCGCCTCTTCGTTGGCCTGGGGCAGGCGGATAAAGGCCTCATCGATGGAATAGACCTCCACCTCGGGCTCAAGCTGGCAGAGCACATCCATGACTCGTTGGGAAAGATCGCCATACAGGGGGTAGTTGGAGGAAAACACCTGGACCTGATGGGCCGCGATCAGACCGCGGCACTTGAAGAAGGGCTCGCCCATCTTGATGCCCAGGGCCTTGGCCTCGTTGGACCGGGCAATGATGCAGCCGTCGTTGTTGGAGAGCACCACTACAGGCCGACCTTCGAGCTTGGGATTGAAGAGCCGTTCGCAGGAGACGTAAAAGTTGTTGCAGTCGAGCAGGGCAAAAATCTGGTCCATGGCTACGCCCTACAGGGAATGGATCACAAAGGCGACCACGCCCCAGATTTCACAGGCGGTCTCCTCCGTGAGCTCTATGGGCTGATAATCCGGATTCTCGGCCAGCAACCGCACGACGCCATTCTGCTTGAAGAGTCTCTTTACCGTGAGATCGCCGTTGACCACTGCGATGACCACCTTGCCGCTCGCTGGCTCCAGGGAGCGGTCCACCACCAGAATGTCGTCATGGTGGATGCCGGCGCCGATCATGGAGTCCCCGGCCACCCGCACAAAGAAGGTAGCGGCCGGGTGCTGGATCATGAGTTCGTTGAGATCGAGGCGGCCTTCGATATAATCGTCGGCCGGAGACGGAAAGCCGGCTGACACCCCGCAGGCAAACAGGGGCCGCTTGAGGTCGATCTTCCGGTCAAAGCCGTAGATGGCAGAAATGGTGGTGGCTGTTTTCATGTCTATGCGTTCTCTGTTAATCGATTTGATTTCATGCCCGTTTCCTCACTGAGGTTCTAGACCGAGATCACCAACTTCGCAATGGCTCAGTTTTTGGAGGAAAGATTAGGGGTATTTGCAGGAAAGAGGCTCATTTTTATTATGCTTCGGAGCGTAATAAAAATACGATTGCAAGCGTTACGCTTCGAGGTATAACGCTTCGGCATGTGTTCTTTTCTGTGCTGCTGAAATGGTATTGGTTTTAAACGACAGGCCGATTTGGCCTCCACTGTCTTGCAGCAGGCATCAGTTTCGGCGCATGGTCAAAATCGAAATATTATCTGTTTACGTATAAAAATTATCTATGGAGGTATAATCTACTCATGGATAATGAGCTAACCGGCTATTTTTTCGTGCGTCTCCAATCCCATGGGGGCACAGGAGCCGGATCTGCCCACAACCCGATCCTCGCAGCTCTGGCTTGCGATTCTTCCTTTATCCATGCCGAACACTCCCCTCGGCGACAATACTGCCGGTATACCCACGCAAAACCGTTTTTTACCAACTCTTCGTTCAGGCTCTGACCGGCCACGGTTACGAGCCCAACTGTTCGACCATAACGATCCTGGTCAACCGGCTCCACATCCACCACTTTTCCGGCAACCATGGAAGCGATGAAATCTCTGGCCCTCGGGCCGAAAGCCTGTTTTTTCTCAGGGGTGTCCACCCCGTACAGGCGGATCTTCGTTTCGCGGCCATCCTGCAAAACCTTAATGGTGTCGCCATCGGTGACGGCGACGACCTGGCCAGTCCAGGCTTGAGCTGAAGCTGATGCGAGAACCAAGAAGGTTAAGAGCAAGACAAGGAAGCTATTTTTCATTTTTTAAACCATCTTTCGTCTGTCTGGAACGAGGTGGTAATGGCGCCACTTCTTTTATTGCCGACATAAGCCTGACGTGAATATGCGCATGGAATGATATCCCAAAAATTTCACTCCAAATAACAACCTGTATCAGTGCAAAATATTTTAACAAAACTTTCAGATGGGGTCTTTAGTAGCCACGGGGAGACCCAAGACTCACAATTATTGTAAATACATGCCCCTGAATCCCCACTCCAATTAGCAGTTAAATCGCGCCAAAAATCCATTCCTAATTGAAACCCGATATCGCCTGTGATGCGAATTCTCATTCGCACTCCATACCTTGAGTCCGGATTATTCAAATGAAATCGTGGACTCCACCAGTGCACAATACCAGAGTTAGCAACAGGTAGACTTAACTTGCCGTTGCTGATGGTCGAGTTCTCGATAGCTGTATGGTAATCTCCATCTGGGAACCAGGTCGGGATGCGTTTATAGATTGCGCCATCACACTGCCCGCTTGGGAAAATACAGATGAGGCCTTCACTCTGATCTTGATCATATTCCTCTGTGGATAAGACAATAGATTGGTTGTTTTCTCTATCTATTTCGACAATCTCATAGCTGTCTACCGTTATCATTCCTGTTTGGGGACTATGGGGATCTGAGCTGATTATCGCACTTTGGAACCAGATTACGGCTGCGCCATAGAAAGAGCTAGGGGGGATTGGATGATTGGCATGCCCGATCGGCCAAGGGCTTCCCTCAGGCGTTGAGTCCGAAGAAAGTGAAATCAGGTTCACCATGGAAGATCGGAAATTGGCAACGCCAGTAAGAAGTTGACCATTGGATAAAATGTTGGGCAAGTATAATTGCCAGTTGTTTCGCAATACTGCCGCGTCACTCGATCTGGACTCAATCGCATTTACAGAAACCACATCGCCTGCATCAATCGAGAGATTGACCAAATAGGATCTTCCCGCATAGTACACGGTTGCATCAATGGTCCCATTGTCCTTTATAATCGTGTCTTCGGCTAAGGCAACGGTGTTTATGTTGAGCGCAAATATCGCTAAAACACAAAAAGCAGTTCGTATTATGAATTTTTTTATGATCACCGACCTACCCCACCGATTAGGCGAGTTGGAGGTTAGTGATTTCGTTTGCGTAGGATATGGCATTGCTCTAAGGAGCTCAGGGGAGTCAATTATGGGCAATATACGTGCCAAAAACCATTAACGTATTCTCCTGTGCACTCACCGGATGCTTGAGAGGGGGAATTTGCCAACAAAAAATCTTCGGGATTCCTAAAATAATCCGGAGGAGAACCCGCCTTAGAGCTGTAACGTCCCCATCCAGAAAACAGAGTATCCACCGACGCACCAACCGCTATCCCGAAATGCATATGAGGCACGCCGTACTTTACTAATGTGCCAATTTCCTGTCCTTGCTGGACCGCAATTTCAGTGCGGTCCTCTTTGTATTTTTGTCCTCGAGCAAGACCTGAGCAACTTAAATCGAGGGGAGCCGTATGTCCATAAATTGCAATAAACTCCACGCCAGAAGAGGTTTTGTGTTTCACCAACACAAGAGAGGCATTAGCCTTTCTTAATGATCCTGTGCATTGCAATCTTCGTCCGACAATAATACCATTAGAAATTGCTTTTACTGAATCTCCTATTGAAACTTTGTTCATTCCTAGGTCAATACCGGTATGACCAATACCCCAATTTTGGATATATGTAGAACTGTCATAATTACAACATGAACTTGTGTTTGAATTTCCCGATAAAAATGGCTGTCCCCAGCTATTTTCATCAAAGATTGGACCAGCGTCATATGTATTTGCAATAGATGGTATACATGACAACAAAACGAAAAATATAATGTACAAATAAAGCATATAAACTCCTGCTTTAGTAATTGTGTTATGGCATCATGTCTTCTTTGTTAACTATCTTTGAAATTTCAAACCATATTCTATTATCAGAGGAAGGTAGTATGTCTAATATTAGATAAAAATCTGAATCATATCTGAGTGGAACAAAAAGTTTGTCACCAGGAAATAATAAAGATGGTATGCAACTTTCTAGCGGAGAGATGTCAGTCAATTCATTAAGTTGCATTAATACTTGTTTTTGAGTTCCATCTAATTGTGTAATATTTTCTATATACGCTTCGTAATAAGTGGCATCTCCATTCTGATATTCATATTCAACAAAAGGTAAATATAGTATGTGCGTATCATTAGCGTAAGTGGCGTAGCATCGCGCATCTGATAATGGGCTGTTTTCGATATCCAGGATAAGTCTCCAGTTGTTGTCCAATACCGAGAGAGGGAGGAAAGCGCTTGCCGAATAATATATGGTTTCAGCACATATTTGGCCATTACCACAATACAAATTATAGTTGCCAAAAGAGAGCTTGCTTATGTCGCTGGGAAGGGAAAAACCCGCATTGGCCAAAGTTGAGAGGCTGATATAGCCAATCGTTTCATTGCCGCTGACAATTGCTTGACCTCCATATTGAATTTGAGATTGGAGGTCCACGCTAAATACAACCGTGTTTGGAGTTGTTTCTGTTGGCGTGGGATCATCCTGTGGAAATAGCCAAATTCTTGTTTGAAGACCCTGCCCCGCTGGCAAGCCTTGAAGTCCAAAAATTTCGAGAGTCGGCCCTCGATTTTGATCCAAGTTGGGATCAGAGTTGAAATCCCAGTTGAAATTCACGTCATATACTGCCTTCCATTGGAGATAAGTGCCATCGTTTTTGACGTAAATTTGTCGTACTTGGGGAGTGGGGCTAGCAGCCGCCCAAGAAGCGGGTGAGACGAGCAGTAATGTCACCACAGCAAGAAAACAGAATACTTTGGCGAACAGCACATGGGTCAGTTTGGCAACAAAGGGCTTCCTGTCTGACAACGCGTTGCGAATACTGAAAGGAGGGGGCTCAACTACAGTTAATTGCATAATGCTTTTCCTATTAAGCTATCGATTTTGTGTTGCATTGAACAGATTGGGTTCGCCGGGTAAAAATATTCTAGAACAATCAGAGGTAGAGCCAAATGAATGCTCGATCCTTGGGGGGCAAGCCAAAGAATAAAGGTTCTGCCTACCTCTCCTCTTCAAAAAAAATGCAGGTAATACTCAGGGGGTAAAACCAAATCACAACACCTCCAGAACAACTAAATGCACTTCTTGTCGGCCTTCTTCTTCGACGTAACCAGTTGAGAGATGGATGGCAGCGGGGTTAAGGCTGGGGGATTGGGTGGCCACCCAGTAGCCGACTCTGTCGCCGAGGAAGAAGTAGTCAGTGGGCCAATCGGGAGGACGGGTTTCTGTTTGATAGTCACTGTAATAGGTATCCCAGATCGCGGCTAGGTCGGTGTAATTCTGGTTGTCGGCAAGATGGTAGGTAGATTGCGGTAAAAGGATGGATCCATCTCCTATGGTGGGGAGGGCAACCCTTATTCCATTTAGAGTGGCGTAGCGAAAGGTGTTGGTGGTGCCGGTGCCGGGGTTCTGGATCCCGTGGATATCCTGAGTAAAGATACTGTCTAGCGTATAGTGGGAACAATAATCAATGCCGTTGTTGAGGCTGCCGGCATTATAGCTGGTCCCGTCGCCGCTGCGATCCCAGAAATAGTACCAGTGGCCGTTCACCTGTACCGGAGCGATAAGCTTGCCGTAGGAACCAAGGTCGATGACTGCTTGTCCAGCGGGGCTGTTGTCAGGACTGGTGGGTAAGTTGTTTGGGACTACAGCAGCACCTGTCACTGTGAAATTTAATCCCTGTTCCTGTAGCTGCATATTGACCATATAACTGTCTGTCCCAACGATGACCGTGGGTATATGAATGTAACCTTGGTTATAGGCCGCTAAATTTGGCGAAGAATAAGAGCTTAGGTACCTCGCGAAAATACGCGATACCCTAAAGTCTAATCCTGATCCTTCCTGCTGCATTTCAACACCATAATAAGTTGAACCAGTGTGTAGGTAATCGACGCCAATATTAATTGTTGGGATATATAAAACACCTGTGCTCGGATCATAGATGGCTTCATCTTCAGCATGAACCAAGCTGCCAAACATAAGCAGTCCAGCGGCCAGTCCTGCTAAAAAGAGTCTTTTCTTCATTTCCTTTCCTTTGTTATGTAATTTATGCTGAAAATCTCTGTCGTTATCGAGAGCTGCCGCCCCTCATCAAGGGATCACAAAATGTTCGATGTTGGAATAGCCACTGCTGCCATTATTGTTACCGGCAGTCACCGCCACATAAAAAGCGGCTCCTGGCCAAAGATCAACGGAAAAGGAAGTGGACGAACCCATGGGGACGCTGTTGATGTAGGTAGGATCAGGATAGGGTGCGTAATAGAGGGTGTACCCCGTTGCCGACGACAATCCAGACCAGCTCACCGTAACCCGCTGGCCAGAGATTTGCACCTGCATGGTGGGCGCTAAAGGCGATTGGGCTGCCGAGGATGAATTATCATATTCATAAGTGGTGTAGGTTGCCAGCTGACCAGACGAAAAATATGATGACGATTTAGTCTGTAGGCCAGCTGTGTTGTATTCAAGAGTGACATAGCTTTGCAACGGACCAGACGCGGTATAAATTGACGTCCTAGTCAATAGGCCAGATGCGTTGTACATAGAAGTGGCGTAGGTTGCCAGCTGACCGGACGAGGAATAAGATGACGATTTAGTCTGTAGGCCAGAAGCGTTGTATTCAAAAGTGCTGTAGCTTTGCAACTGACCAGACGCGGAATAAAATGATGATTTAGTCAGTAGGCTAGCTGCGTTGTATTCATATGTGTTGTAGTTTTGCAGCTGCCCAGACGCGGAATAAATTGAATATTTAGTCCGCAGGCCAGATACGTTGTATTCAAAAGTGCCGCTGCTTTGCAGCTGCCCAGTCGCGGAATAAGATGACGTCCTAGTCTGTAGGCCGGCTGCGTTGTATTCATAAGTGCTGTAGCTTTGCAGCTGCCCAGTCGCAGAATAATTGGAATATCTAGTCAACAGGCCAGATACGTTGTATTCAAAAGTGCCGTAGCTTTGTAGTTGGGCATTTGAAGTATAGTTATGGACCTGCACTAGCGCTCCAAAAGAAAAATCTGCATGGGCCAGGAAAATAAGTGTAAATATTAAGATACTTCCAATCTGTAGTTTGTGTCGCATCGCAATCTTCTTCTGCTGTTTTTATGTTACGTCTTCAATTCAATTTACATTGGAGAGGGAGCCGGGTTTCCCTGGGCAGGGCTGAGAGATAGGCCACGTAGATCTCTAAGTGTAGTTTCCATGGACCATGCTCTGATTTTTCAATTGTCATCTGGGTCTTGCCGAGGCCTAGCGCCCAGTGACAATTAGGTTGCAAGCAACCTCTTCTATCTCAGGTTGTTTGTCAATACTTGAAAAATACGGAATCGAACGGTGTTGTGTAGTCCCGCAACTAGTATTTTCTCATGCAGCTTTTTGGAACGGGCTGATAACTCTTTGCCCTAGCTATCAGATTGATTTTGTAGTTTCAATCAAATAAAATAATGGGGGGTTAGGCAAGAATATGCATTCTTGTTCCCATCTTATTTTGTACTGCTTGCTATTATTGCGATTAGCATAAAATGCTCACTTCTCTTTAACCGAGTATCGTGATGAGCCTTGAAATCCAACTCGACCTGTCGGCCTCAGACTTGCTCGACGGGTGATGCTTGACCTGGAAGACAACCCCCGACTTGGCCAATCGGGCGGATATCTTTTCCTGGGTAACCGCTTCAACGTACCACTTCACAACTTTGTCCGCCTCGGCTGCGGCCTCATAGCCCGCCGAGCAGAGAACGAAGGTGGAGCATCCGTTCGGAAGAGATCTTTGGTCGATCTCGACAAGGCAGACTTGTTTCCACTGGTGCTGAAACGAGATATAACCACATCGGCGTCGGTTGCCCTCCGTGCCATCGTAGCTTTCTTTTTGAGAAAGCCGCTTTTTCCCCCTATATCTCAGTTTCTGCCAGACGAGTTCCTCGGAGTACGACCAGTCGGTTATTCCTTCCATGCCCTGGAGTTCTGAGGCCATTTGGAAGAATTCGTCGAGGGACATTTCGTAGCCGGCGACTGTCTCTTCTGGATTCCGCTCAATTTTTGCTTTGGAAATATTTTTGGCCGAGTTTTTCCCTTGTTGGACGCTGAGATCTACTTCCCCCTCTTGCTTTACACCGACAATCAGGTACTCTTTCTTGCCTCTCGGGTCAGGCTCTATATAGGTTTTGGTTTGAACAATCGCCTTCTCGTTGGGGTTGGATATCCGGACCCGCTCTTTCAGAATTTTCTGGATCTCCCGGGCGGCGGGGTTGGAGTGGGTCATTCTGTCCGAGTCCTTGGAATCGGACGCATGTATCGTCATTAAATCCCTTCCTGAAGAGTCATATCTCTTTCTAACGCGGCTGATGGTGTCGAATGGGAATCGGCTATTCTCCTCCAAGATCTCGAACACAACGAAGGTTCTCCCGCCTTCAGGGTTGTCAGAAAGGTTTCCCCGGGCAAGGATAGAAATATCTTGTTCCACGGGAAAATCTACCTTCAGAGGATTGTATTGCCCGCCTCGTTTTCTAATATAGTTCATGATCATATTCCAACGATTACGGGCGAAGCCGTTTGTTGCGAACCGACCTATACAGGGGGCATCGTGGTCGCTGGCGCCCGGCTTCAGAAGAATCTCCGCATGCTTGGTCTCGGGATCTATTTTGATCCACTCGTACAGGCCTTCGAGCTTTTGGCTGAAGACCTGTTCCCGCATGGATGTGGACTTGAAATAGTAAGTCCCGCCTATGACGAAGCTGGGGATCACAATTTTCAGGCCTTCGTTCTGAAACACCAGGCAATGTTGATGTTTGCAAAATTCTGTGATGTTAAAAAGGAAAGTCGCGTTATCCCCGGTGGTAGGGAAGGTGAGCGGGTATTCGGCATCGGTTATGGCATCTTTGGCAAGAACGATGCGGTTATTGACTGTGGAGGAGATGGAGAAACGCAATATGTCTCCTGTCGGAGGCATATGCTCAAGCTTTTTACCTTCCTTGAAGAAAGAGCCTACGGTGCAATACGACAAGAGTTCAGGGGGAATGCTATCCGTGAAGTAAAAATCACCCTCAACGTTCTTGAGCAGAAGGGAAATGCTGCAACGGCCAGGCAGATAATGAAGGTCCGTGGCCCAGATTAGTGTATAGGTGCGGCCCTTTTTCTCGGCCATCCTTGGAAGAATGGCGATGTCGCGGAGGTTCTTGATCACAAGGCACCCCAGTAATCAAGAGGTGCCGGTTTCCGAAGGGATGGTTTTGGTTGTCGAGATCGGAAAAGAGAGGTTGCAAAGCGGGGTGCAATGGAAGGCCAGTCCCAATAATTATTGTAGAGTCTCAGTAACTTTTGGAATTGACACCCGCCGCCGATCAGCCCGGCATCGGAAATGGTATGGTGCGGCGCCCGGAACGGTCTGATGGTAATCAGGCTTTTGTCCTTGGGGATGAGCCCCAGGGTGGAATAGATTTTTGTGGTTTCCAGGGCCTCGGCAAAGGAAAGGTCGGGCAGGATTGAGGGGAGTCGGCGGGCCAGCATGGTCTTTCCCGAGCCGGGAGGACCTGAAAGCAGGATGTTGTGCCGACCGGCCGCGGCAACCTCCAGCGCCCGTTTCACATGGGCGTGTCCCTTGACCTCGGAAAAATCGTGTTCCGAGGTGTCTGTCTGGTGGAACAGATCGGCATGGCTTATGGCTATCGGGGAGAGCGGTTTTTTTCCGGCCAGGATTTCCACTGCCTCATGCAGGGCGGCGACGCTCAACGTGTTGATCCCATCCACCACCGCCCCTTCAGCACCATTGGCCTCGGGCACCATATAGTTGGCAAAACCCGCGTTCCGTGCGGCCAGGGCAATGGACAAGATGCCCGGAGTGGGGCGGAGTCCGCCATCCAGGGAAAGTTCTCCGGTGACACAGGTTCGGGCGAGTATTTCCGTGTTGATCATTCCTGTGGAGGCCAGGATGCCGAGGGCGATCGGCAGGTCAAAGCCGGTGCCTGTTTTTTTGAGATCGGCAGGCGCGAGGTTTACGATGATCCGCCGATTGGGAAAATCGTAGCCGCTGTTCTTGATAGCCGCCTTGACGCGGTCCTTGCTTTCCCGCACCGCGCCTTCGGCAAGGCCGACTATGGTGAAGGTGGGCAGACCCATGGCAATATCAACTTCTACGTCAACAAGATGTCCGTCAACGCCTAACACTGTTCCACTGATAACCTTGGCAAGCATGGCTGGCTCCGGGAGGATTTGCCTGTGTGCTGGGCAGGTGCGCCCGGTGTTTCATTTCATTGGTCGGCAGGATGCCAAAAAAACTTGCAGACAAGAATACACAATCGGTCAGGGTTTTCCAAGGCCATGTTTATGTCGGTTGATCAGCCGATAATCCAGATCGCCACTTCTTCGGCCATGAGCAGTACCCGGTCCGAAACACCGCGGAAGATACCCTTGTCTGCCTCCTCTCCCCGACGGCCCATGACGATGGTGCCGAAATCATCGATCAGGGCCTGGCGAAGAATCTGGCGGCTGGGGTCGATGCCCATGAAGGTTTCCAGCCAGAATATGCGTTCCGCAGGGAAGCCGTTGTCAATCAAGAGTTGTTTGGGGGCATGGAAAAGGCTGTCCGGCCTGCGAAGATGCTCTTTGCACCACTCTTCGCCCCAAACGGCATAGAAATCCTTGGGCTCGATCGTGGGGTGGCTGCCCAACAGGGCTTTTGAGTAAAAGAGGGTCACCTCGGCGCAGGGGTTGTCGGCAATAATAAAGGCCAGATGGTCAATGGCCTTCAGGGAATGGCAGGTGCCGTCCACCGGGACCAGAAATTTGCATGAGTTGACTTGTCCATCGATGATCCACAGGGGAACATCATGACATTTTTCCAGAATGGTTGCCGAAACACTGCCCATGATCATCTCTCCCAGCTTGCCGATGCCTCGGCGACCAATGAGCAAGGCGTCGTATTTACCTTGTCGGGCCTCATGGATTATGTCGTGGGCCACACTCCGTTGGGAAAGTCTGACAGAAGTGTGGATCTGTTCTTCGGCAATGTCAAGTCGTTTGAGGGTGTCCATGGCCTGCTGCATGTAATTTTTTTGGGCGACCAGTTGCTTGCGGGTGGCCGGGCTTACGGTATTGAGCCGCTCTTCTTCGGTCAGCCAGTCTCGTGCGGCTGAGCCGGTGTTGCTTGCAGGGACAATGGCAAGCAGGTGGAAATGGATGTCGGGAAGATGGTGGAACAGCTGGCCGAGGTAGCGGAGGGAATGGGTGCTGTATGGCGAGCCGTCAACGGCGATCAGGATTTTTTTCAGCATGATTGGCCTCCTTGTACCATAGTTCATAACAAATAGTATCAAACATGGCAGGCAGAGGCAATCGCTGCGGATAAAAAGCAGGATTTAATCAAGATGTGTTCGCAAGAAAAATCGTGGGATGGCTAAGCAACAATGCACTACTACTCAGTTGATCGTATTTTTTGCAACGCCATCAATCAAGATCGTTGTGGTAGCTGCACGGGGCGCCGAGATAATTTGTAAAGGTGACGGTCTTGCCCAGACTTGTGAGGTAGCTGGGGGTGAGAGGGATCTTGCCCCCTCCGCCCGGCGCGTCAATGGCGAAGGTCGGCACGGCTAGGCCGGAGGTATGTCCGATCAGGGCTTGCATGATTCCAAGGCCTGTCTCAACTTTTGTTCTGAAGTGGTTGATGCCCCGGGTCATGTCCGCCTGGAAAAGATAATAAGGCTTTACCCTGATCATGAGCAGTCCGTGCATGAGTTCGGTAATGGTTGCGGCGTTGTCGTTGACGCCTCTGAGCAAGACGGTTTGGTTGCCCAGGGGGATGCCGGCCCCGGCCAGCCGGGCGCAGGCTTTGGCCGCTTCGGGCGTTATCTCGCTGGGGTGATTGAAATGGGTATTGATATAGAGCGGGTGATACCGTTTGAGGATGCCGGCCAGCTTGGTGGTGATCCGCATGGGCAGGGTGCAGGGAACCCGGCTGCCGATGCGGATGATCTGGATCGAGGGGATGGCCCGCAGATTGTCCAGCAGCCAGGCGATGGTTTCATCGCTCAAAAGAAGCGGATCTCCGCCGGAAATGAGAACATCGCGGATCTGTTTGTTTTTGCGCAGATAAGCAAAGGCATCCTGCATGGTTTCCCGGTTGACGATCATGCGGCTGGTGCCTACCTTGCGTTTTCTGGTGCAGAACCGGCAGTACATGGCGCATTGGCCGGTCACCAGAAACAGGACTCGGTCCGGATAGGTGTGGACCAGATTTTCCACCGGCGAGTGGTTTTCTTCATCCAGGGGATCGGCAAGGCAGATTTCGTCGTCAAGCTCGCGCGGGTCTGGTACGGCCTGCCGCCAGAGGGGATCTCCCGGGGTTTTGATCAGCCCGAGGTAATAGGGGTTGATCCGCATGGGGAATTGTTCGGTTACGGCGTTTAAGGCCGAAAAATCGAGGCCGAAATGTCGGCCCAGTTGTTCAGGGGTGGTTATGCTGCGGGCCAGCAGGCTTTTCCATTGTGTCATCATCAAAATCCGGTAAAAAAAAGAGGAATAAACAGTGAGTACAAAGCTTACTCAAGATCGGGTGGGGCCGCAATGGGCCTTTAGCGCAAAGAATAGGCTGTTTCAAGATATTTTGTTCATGCTTCCTCTCGGTGTTCCCGGAAAATATGGCAGGAGAAAATAGTGGTCAGGGTTGAGGTGGAAATGGTAAGAAATTAAGCTGGTCATGCAGCCGGAAAACGACGGGTAGGTTTCTTGGAGGCAAAGTATTTAAAGTTAACTCGGGAAGCGCATCCATGCCGCAAAATAATTTTCGTTTTCAGTACGATACCTATGGCAACACCAAGGAGATAGAGGTGTTCAGCCGTTGGCTCGGAGTATATGATAACCAATTCACCAACAAGGGGACCGCTTTCACCAGGGAGGAACGGGAACAGCTTCAGTTGGAAGGCACCCTGCCGCCCAGTGTTCGCACCTTGGAGCAGCAGGTGAATAATTGTCTGGAAACGCTTGAGCGGAAAACCGACGACCTGGAGAAATTCGTCTATCTTCGCTCTCTTTACGACCGAAATGTAACCTTGGCCCATGCCGTTATCGCCAGCGATATCGAGCGGTTCATGCGAATAATCTATACGCCCACGGTGGGTGAGGCCTGTCGGCAATATTCTTCCATGTTCCGCAAGGCAAATGGCCTGCATTTTTTCCCCGGCAACATTGATCGGGCCGAGGAGATTCTGGGCCGGTTTAAAACCAGGCAAATCAGGGTGGCGGTTGTTACCGACAATCAGGGAATTTTGGGTATTGGCGACCAGGGGGTGGGCGGGATCTCCATCTGTCTTGGCAAGCTCATGCTCTATACCCAGGGAGCCGGGATCGCGCCCTGGCACTGTCTGCCCATCTCGCTTGATGTGGGGACGGACAACGCCGCGTTGCTCAACGATCCGAACTATCTCGGCTGGTGGCATCCCCGGTTGGTCGGGGATGAGTATCTTGACTTTGTCCGGCGTTTTGCCAAGGCGTTCAAGGCGGTGTTTCCCCATGCCCTCTGCCAATGGGAGGATTTTTCCAAGCAAAAGGCCTTTGCCATCCGCGATACCTATCTGCATGATCTCGTCTCGTTCAACGATGATATCCAAGGTACCGGAGCAGTGACCTTGGCGGCGGTGCTCAGCGCCATGAAAATCAAGAAGGAACCGTTTACCAAACAGGTCTATCTGATTTATGGCGCGGGTGCGGGCGGGGTTGGTATTGCTGAACAGATCGAGACCTCGCTTATTGAGGGTGGGCTGAGCCCGGAAGAGGCGAGAACGCGGATTTTTACCGTAGACAGCAAGGGATTGGTGACCACCGAGCGCGAGCTTGAACCATATAAACAGAAATTTGCCAAGGATCCGGCTGCTCTGGACTGGTATTGCTCGAAAACGGATGGGAACCTGTTGAACGTGATCCAGAAGGCTCGGGTTACGGTGTTGATCGGTACCTCTGGCCAGCCAGGCGCTTTCAGTCGGTATATTGTTCAGGCCATGCAGGGCAATAGCCGCCGGCCCGTTATCTTGCCGCTCAGCAATCCCACCGCCCAGGCCGAGGCAGTGCCTGCCGACATTCATAAATGGACCTCCGGCAGCGCCCTGGTAGCAACGGGCAGCCCCTTTGATCCGGTTGTCCTCGGGGGATTGCCGGTCAGGGTGGGGCAGTGCAATAATGTTTTTATTTTTCCGGGGGTGGGGCTGGGCGTCATGGCTTCGGGCACCCAGGAGGTGCTGCCCCAGTTTTTTACTGCCGCAGCACAGGCAGTGGCCGGGCAGGTGTCGACTGCGGACCTCAAGAAAGGCATCTTGCTGCCGTCGGTGGACAAGCTGCGCGAGGTGAGTCTGGCTGTGGCGTTGGCTGTGGGTGAGGTGGCAATCAGCAGGGGGGTGGCTCGGCCTTGTGTCTACAGCACCTATCAGCATGATTACAAGCGGGAACGCTTGCTGTGTCTGGTGGAAAGGATGGGCTGGCAGCCCCGGTATCTGCCGCTTGTGCCACGTTGATGCCGGGCAATAAGCTCAAAGAAGACCTTTATCCTTCCAGAACCTGATGGCGCCGGGATGCATGGGGATGGTGACGCCGCTTGAGCCGGAGCGGAGATTCATGTCTTTCAAGGCAGGATTTTGTTCTCCCATGTGGTGCAAGCCTTTCTTGTCGTAAATGGTGGAAAGCAGGCGGTAGACAACCTCCTCCGGCACTTCGGCGTTGGCCACCCAGAGGGTGGAGTCCTGGAAGGAACGGGTGTTGTGTTTTACCCTCCGATAGGTTCCGGCCGGGATGGTGCGTGCGGTGAAATAGGGATATTTTTTGTAGAAGCCGCTGGCCTTGGCTTCGGCATCGAGGTTGAGGAGATCAATCTTGCCGGTTCTGGCGGCCAAGGCGATTGCGTTGCTTGGGAAGGTGGTGAACAGCCAGAAGGCATCAAGTTGCTTGTTGGCAAAGGCAATGGCCACCTCATTGTACCCGATATAACTGGGGATGATGGTATCCCAGATTCCCAGATGTTTGAAGAAAAGCTCGCAGTTGGCAAAGGCTCCCGAGCCTGGGCTGCCGACCCCCACCCGTTTTCCCTTGAGATCCTTGACGCTGTGTATTCCCGAGCCCTTGCGGACAACGAGTTGGGCTGGGGCACCGTACAGGGAGGCGACGGCAAGAACCTTGTTGTAAAGATTGCCGTCATCTTGCAGCAGTCCGATGCGGCCAAGATAGGCGTGGCCGGAGTAAACCAGACCGAAATCGGCTTGGCCGGCATGGACTTCGCGGAGGTTTTGCAGGGAACCTGCGGATGGCTCGGTCATGATGCGCACGGTCGAGAGACCCTGAACCTCGGGGTATGCCTTGATGGCATCGACAACCAGTTGGAAGGTTCCCCCGGCTGGGCCACCCCGAAATATTATATTTTTTTCAAGGGCGTGGGCAGGGGGAGCAGGGAAAAGAGGCAGGAGCAGGCCTGCGCAGATGATCAGCACGAGGCAAAAAGTTTTTTTGGTCATGGGAATGATCTCTGTTGATAAGGTGAGCGGCTCGGTTGAGGCCGGTCTTGTTATCCTGAAAAAATAGTACTGCTCTTTTTTCGCAGATGCAATATTGTTGGCCAGCAACTCTGCCTTGTTTTTGCCTTTCCCGCCGGGAAGGGAATTATTGCACCTGAAAGCGATTGGGGGAAATATGAGTGTTTTTGAAATTGCCATGCTGGTCTGCTTCGGTGCGGCCTGGCCTTTTTCCCTGTACCGCTCCTACCGGTCCCGGACCAATGCCGGCAAAAGCCTTTTTTTTCTGGGGGTGGTTTTCCTCGGCTATGTCTCCGGCATCCTGCACAAGCTATTTTACAATCCTGACCCGGTGATTGGTCTGTATATCCTGAACGGGATCATGGTGGCTGGAGATATTTCCCTTTACTTCCGGAACCGGAAGCTTGACGGTGCCTGAAGATGAACAACGGAGTCAGGGAGCTGAAAAATCGGTCTTCTAATCCTGATGTTGAAGTTACAGCTCCAGTTGAACGCCAACCTCGATGACCTGATCCGAGGGAATATCAAAAAAAGCCGCGGCATCCATGGCGTTGCGTGCCAGAAATAGAAAAAGATGTGAGCGCCAGCGCCACATTTCCGGTTGTTCCCCGATGGAAAGCTTTTCTCTCCCCAGAAAAAAGCTGGCTTCTTTCATATCCAGGTTCAGCCCCTTGCTGCGGGACAGGGCGAAAATTGTGTCAATCTTTGGTTCTTCCATAAATCCGTAGTGCGCAATGATGCGGTAAAGACCAGCGCCTAATTTTTCGGCCTCGATTTTCTCGAAATTTGGTACCCGGGGGATTTCCTCGGTGCGGATATTGAGGAAAACCACCTCGGAGTGCAGGATTTTATTGTGTTTCAGGTTATGCATCAGCGCGGCGGGCACAATATCATGGCCCCGGGTCAGGAACACGGCCTGGCCGTTGATCCGCTGGGGAGGATGGGTTGTCAGCATTTCCTTGAAATTTTCCAGTCTTGGGGTCAGACTCCGCATTCTGTTGCCAAGAATTTCACGGCCTTGCTCCCAAGTCAGCATTATCAAGAAAAAGAAACCGCCAATGGCCAGGGCAAACCAGGCGCCATGGAAGATCTTGCTCATGTTCGCCCCGAAGAAGGGAAGATCAACCGCAAAGAAAAGAGCAGAGAGAAGTCCGGCGGTCAGTCGGCTCCAACCCCAGCGTTTGCTGGCGACCACAAAAAAGAGGGTGGTGGTGATCAGCATGGTGGCGCTCACCGCCACGCCATAGGCGGCGGCCAGCTTGCTTGACGATTGAAATCCCAAGACGAGGCCGATGGTGCAAAGCATCAGTGCCCAGTTCACCGGACCCACATAAATTTGGCCGATGTGGGCGGAGGAGGTGTGGGTGATCCGCAGCCGGGGGAGGTATCCCAGCTGAATCGCCTGGCGGGTGAGGGAAAAGGAGCCGGTGATCACGGCCTGGGAGGCGATGATGGTGGCCATGGTTGCCAGGAGCACCATGGGGATCATGGCCCAGTCCGGAACCAGGGCGTAGAAAGGGTGGTACGCCTCTTCCGGCCGGACAAGCAGAAGGGCGCCTTGGCCAAAATAGTTCAGGACCAGCGCCGGAAAGGCGACCAGAAACCAGACCAGCTGGATGGGTCGTTTTCCGAAGTGGCCCATGTCCGCATAGATTGCCTCGGCCCCTGTCACCGCAAGGAAGACAGCGCCCAAGACGATGAAGCCGTGCACCCTGTTTTCGACAAGAAAATTGAGGCCGTGCCAGGGGAAAACGGCGACCAGGACCCGTGGGCAGTTCACGATCTGGGCAATGCCGAGGGCGGCAAGCATGCAGAACCAGAGAAGCATGATCGGTCCGAACAGACGACCCACCTTGGCGGTGCCCCTTTTTTGTATAAGAAACAGCCCGGCCAGGATGACAATGGTGGCCGGGATGATATAGGACTCAAACAGCGGGGTGATGTTTTTTACCCCCTCAACGGCGCTTAATACCGAGATGGCAGGGGTGATCATGCCGTCGCCATACATCAGGCAGGCGGCAAAAAGGCCGATTCCAACCAGAGCCCACTGGGGGGTGCGTGGTTTGACGTTTTTGGGCTTTATCAAGGCGGTCAGGGACAAGACTCCGCCTTCTCCCTCGTTGTCCGCCCGGAGGATGAAGCCGAGGTATTTGATGCTGACAATGAGCAGCAGAGCCCAGAAAATGAGGGACAATACACCAAGCACATTGTCCGCGGTTGTCGCGATGGCATACTCACCGTGGAAACATTCACGCATGGCATAGAGAGGGCTGGTGCCGATATCTCCAAACACAACGCCGAGGGCAGCCAGTGACAGGGCTGTTAGTTGTTTGCCGGAGGCTTCCTTGGATGGGACGTTCATGCCGTATTCTTCCTTTGCGGATCAATAATCGGCCACTATTGGCGATTGTCCATAAAAGAGCAATAAAAAAAACACCGTTTCGAGTCCTTCCAGGCTTTGGGCTTTGCCTCTGCTTCTTTCAATGCTATGCTGATGTTGCAGTATGTTTCAGTCTTTCGGAAAGGGCAACGGTTTGAGTGTCAACCGTCGGACTTTTTTCGATTTTTAAAGCAACGGAGCGAAGCAGAGGAGTCGCACGCTATGCCCGATGGATATACAGCCATCTTCGCACTTTTTGCCCTGGTGGCAATTGTCACCTTTTTTCTGGTACGGGTGAGCAAGGCCATGGATTTGCTTCATGAAAAGGGGGGAGACGGCAAGGTAGGGTTTTTCGGACGGTTTCGCCGTCGGGATGATTTTTTTATGGTTGATGGAACCGGCAAGACCATTCTCATGCAGGCGGTTGCCCAAGGTTTTGAGGAGGGGCTCGATCATGTCTTGGTCAAAGCCAGTGCTGAAGCTATCAACTCTGCCACGGACGACGGCACCACCGCGCTCCACTGCGCCATCGCTCCGGGCAATCCGGCCATCGTTTCCAGATTATTGAATTTTGGCGCTCATCCCAATGTAGCCGACCATGACGGCAGGACACCGCTCTGGCTTGCGGTTCACAAGGAGGATGCCAGGATTGCCGCCCTTCTTCTTGATTACAAGGCGGATCCGAATTGTCGGGTGGGGAAGAACCGGATGACCCCGCTTATGGTGGCTGCAAAAAATGGACGGATTGAGGTTGTCAATCTACTCCTTGATCGGGGCGCGAACCCGCGGTTGACAACGGAAGACGGGAGAACAGCAGCCCAATTCGCCAGGGAAAATTTCAAGGCGAATATGGTTGATCAGTCAGAGTATAACCAGAAACTCGCCAAAATGGTGCTGCGGCTTGAGGCCGGGCTGAAAAAACGATCTTGAATGGGGCTGCCCATCCCTGCCGACTCATCGAACGTTATGCTGATTTGCTACCCCTTAAAACAATCAGCGGAACAAGATAATTTTTTGCTGTTTTCTCGGAAAAGCCCGAATCGCCTGGCAAGGCGATTCGGGCTTTTTGTATTGGGTGGATGCGGAAGGAGGGAGTTGTTTCTTTCTCGGAAAACAGGATAATTAGTCGGCCCTGAAAAACACATAACAGTTTGATTTTTATTGATAAAACAGATGATTTATATCACTATGAATTGCAGGATATTGCAGTGTTACCCTCCAATTTCTGGTGATTTTCGATGCAGCCGAA